>ENA-OYBU01001032-OYBU01001032.1-human-gut-metagenome-genome-assembly--contig:-NODE-1032-length-9669-cov-9.861556_pt1 | contig 9669 bp, 6 predicted proteins | sample MGYA00244624_ERZ652861 | MGnify/ENA primary metagenome ERZ652861 (study PRJEB26926, sample SAMN06164691) | human gut metagenome | biome: ENVO:00009003; feature: ENVO:2100002; material: ENVO:00002003... | reverse complement strand
TTTCTGCCTGTCTCGTGGGCTCGGAGATGTGTATAAGAGACAGTATTCATAGTACCAAGTAATACAAATAAAGTTTGATATCTGCTTTATATCTATTATGATCTTGTTTTTACGTTTACTTGATAAAGCAATAAATAGAAAAAGATAATAATTAATTTTGTAGAAGCATTTTTGTTCTACAATCCCTTCTGGTATCTCTGTCAAACTTTTATTTTCATCAAGTCGAATTACTATACGTTTTTTTATAATAGATTCCATGGAAATATACTCTATTAGTTTTTTAACACTTATCATATTTATTTTCACCATTCCAATATAATTATTAGCACATTTTAATACTTTTCCTAAACCATAAAGTCAACCTTTAAGATCCACTATTCTGTAAAATAGAACCTGCCTCCCGATTGATAATTTTGTTCTACCAGTTCCAAGATTAGTGAATTCATAACTCTACCACACATAATAATCAACACTATATATTCTAATTAGACTCTTATTGAGAAAATTGATTATTTTTTGTTTTTCCCACATTACAATATTTTCTATATTTTGCCCATATTTTTTGTCTAAATCGAACTTTTTTCTTCCTATATGGCATATTTATTTCTTATGTTTTGTCCCAACTTGGCACACTTCTGCGATTTACAGGGAAATCTACCCATGTTAAAATGATACTGTCAAAATTGTATGTAGCGAAAACGCAGCTTTCCAGGGAATGCCTCTTCTCTGGTGCAAGCTGCGTTTTTTCGTGCATGGAAAGGAGTATTACAACTAAATATAGAATAAGCGTTCCTCCGTATTGACCGGACGGAAGCTTCTATGAGGCAGGAAAACTATAAGCCAGGGCAAAGTGAAAGATCTCACTTTGCCCTCTTTTTATGAAGGAGGTTTATTTACTTGAAAAACCATACTCACAAAGAAGCACCACCGGGCATGAAACATCATTGGAACTATGGCAAATATCTCTATACTGCCTTCCTTGTCTTTATTCTGATTGCCTGTAATGTACAACCCGTTATGGCTGCTACCATCTGGGACAAAGCTTCAGAAATCATGAAAGACGTATATAACCAGATTATCCTGATTTCCACCATTGCGGCTGTTGTAACTGCATCGGTTGCTTTGCTTTTGATGAATTTTTCCAAATCCGGAAAAACCGTGGATGAATCCAGGGCATGGCTCAAACGAATCATCATTACATGGGCTATTCTCAATGGTCTGGGATTTATCATGGCTTACATCACTCCGTTCTTTGCCGGCGGGCAATGGAATGGATAATGCAGATAAGGAGGTGGCTCTGTCATGGGAATACTTGACGGAATTGTAGAATGGATTGCCGAACAGGTCATGAACATTCTGGATTTGATTACTACTTCTGTTCTGGGTGCACTGGGATGTTCCATGGATACTTTTCTCCGGTATTTTCCAGCAGCGGAAACAATGTACCAGATTTTTCTGGCACTGGCTATCGGACTCATCCTTTTAAACTGGGTTTGGCAGCTTTTTAAGAATTATTTTATGGGGACAGGGATTGACGCTGAAGATCCAATCAAATTATCACTGCGGACATTTATGTTCCTTTTCCTGACATTCTATGCCAAAGACATTGTGGATCTTCTATTGAATATTGCAGGAACCCCGTATAGCTGGATTCTGACTGAAGATCTTCCACCACTGGAATTTGCCAAGTTTAATTCTGTAATCACAGTCATCCTGGGAGTATGTGCCAACGGTGCTGTTGCCATTGTTGCCCTCATACTGGTACTGATCCTTGCCTGGAATTACATCAAGCTGCTTTTTGAAGCTGCGGAACGTTATATACTGCTTGGAGTTCTGGTCTACACCGCACCTGTTGCATTTTCCACAGGTGCTTCCCAGGCTACTGGAAATATTTTTAAGAGCTGGTGCCGTATGCTCGGCGGACAGTTCTTTTTGCTTTTAATGAACGCCTGGTGTTTGCGGCTGTTTACTTCCATGGTGGGAACATTCCTTGCAAACCCTTTATCACTCTAGGAAGGAGGAGATTATGAAACATAAGAAAACACTGCTCTGCAGCCTGCTATTGATTTCTTGTCTGATTCTTGTAACATCCATGCCGGTCTTTGCCGCTGAACTTACAGAAGCAGAGGTACAGCAAGCTGTGGATGCACAGGGAAAAGAAACGGTCACCGGTAATGTTTTTATCTGGTTTCTGTGTGCCATTGCTTTTTTGAAGGTTTCTCAAAAGATTGACAGCTTTATGGCAAGTCTGGGAGTCAATGTTGGAAATACTGGTGGAAATATGATGGCTGAACTTTTAATCGCCGGAAGAGGTCTTGCAAGTTCCTTTCGAGGGCATGGAGGTGGAAGCCATAGTAGTTCCCATTCTTCCTCTCCCGGAAGTGCTGCAGTACAAAGTTCTTTCCTTTCCGGAGGATTAGCCGGAGCCGTTGGAAGGCAGACAGAGCGTTCTGCGGTAAATGCAGCCACCGGATATACCGAAGGACCAAGCATCGGAAATGCACTCTATCAGTCTTCCCTTGAAAAAGGCGGAGATTTTGCCAATAACGTTATCAGCAATATTGCTCAAGGAAACTATGGTCAAGTTGGCTCAATCAAAGGTGATGGAGCTGTTTCTGCATTTCAATCCTACATGGGAATTCAAAATGAAGATAAAACGGATCATTCCTATACCAATGTTGAGATTGGCGGCGGCAGGATAACAGGAGTTGAGTCCGGTTCCAATGGGGACAGCCGGGAATTTGCTATGTACCATGCCGATCAATATACGGCTCCTACCCAGGGAACCTATGAAACTGTGCAATCTGTAGACGGAGCTACCTGGTACAAGCAATATGCCGAAAATACGGTATCCAAAATCCCTTATGATGCTGGCGATGGAAAAATAGCCTACAACGAATCCATTGTCCAAAAGCTTCCTCCTACTCCTCCAAGAAAGGATCGGATTTAGTAATGGATACAGAACGTTCTGGACTTGACGAAGCAATGGATGTAGGCTCCAGTACCGTTTCTCACCTAAAGTCCTTAAAAACAGCAGCCACTTTCTCCAAAGCAGGATATGGTGCCGCCCTTGGCGGACCTTTCACAGCAGCAATTGGAGCCGTCATAGCCAACCGGAATCAGCTCGCTAAAATTCTTCTTGTTATTCTCGCCATACTGCTGCTCCCGGTTTTATTTATTGTGATGCTCCCTGGTCTGATCTTTGGAAGCCTGACCGAGCAAAGTGATGTACTAAACAGCAACTCTATGATCAGTGAAAACATCCGTGCTTCCCGTGAAGCCATCGTTGAAGTGTTAGAAGAAAGCCATGAAGACATTCTGGCAGAGATCCATGCAGCAATTTCCCGTCTTCCACAAGGTGATACTGCATCCATCAATGATCCCTATACATACAGCATCTCCGTCAATGCCAATCTGCTGATTTCACAATTTTGTGCCAGCCAGGATGACTATAAAAACATCAACCTAAACCAATTAAAGAAACTCATCCGTGAAAACAAAGAAGGACTTTTTTCTTATGATGTAGCAACCGAAACAGTTACCATGGAAGTTACCGTTGATGGCGGTGCAGAAGGAGAAGCCGGCACAGAACAGGGACAGGCACAAACACAGACGGTTACTTTTACGAAACACACCTATACCGTTGTTTATGCTGGGGATTCCTATTTTGCAGACCATGTATTCCATCTTACAGACAAGCAGAAAGAACTTGCCAAAAACTATGCAGAAAATCTGACTGCTTTCTTTGGAACTGCTTCTTCCGGCATAGTAGCTGCTATCAATCTTAGTGATGAGGTATTGTCCTACCGCCCTGCTGTAGAAAGAGCCGCTGCGAAATATGGTATGAGTGATTATGTGGATTTAATTCTGGCAGTCATGATGCAGGAATCTGGCGGACGAGGGCTGGATGTTATGCAAGCAGCGGAAGGTGGATTTAATACCCGCTATCCCCATGTGCCAAATGGGATTACAGATCCTGAATACTCCATTGAATGTGGTATTCAGGAATTAAAATATGCCCTCGACAAAGCCGGCTGTACCGGACCTACGGACTTAGACCGGATTAAACTGGCTCTTCAGGGTTACAACTACGGTTCTGCATACATTGACTGGGCAATGGAGCGTGACGGTGGATATACCAAAGAAAATGCGATTGCCTACTCTGATATGATGTGTGCAAGACCAAGCTGGCCTTATGACCGGTATGGTGATAAAGAATATGTGGAGCATGTCCTTCGGTATTACCAAATTACTGCCAGTGGCGGCAGCTATCCCGCAAACGGCATGCAGATTCCACACTATCTCCAGACAGACTATGGAAACATTCCATACGGCGGGGGTTCCATCGCCAGCAGCGGATGCGGTCCGACAAGCTTTGCTATGATTGCCAGTTATCTTACAGGCACTACCATTACACCTATTGATGCAATATCCTGGTGCGGAAATTCCTATTACAAACCAGGAGTCGGCACTTACTGGTCTTATTTCCAGGCAGCGTCCGATCATTTTGGGTGTGGAACTGTCACACAGACCAGTGATCCCAACCAGGTACTTCAGGCTTTATCTGAAGGTCATCCGGTCATCAGTTCCCAAAGAGCTGGGCTTTTTACCAGTGGCGGACATTTTATTGTCCTTCGTGGTGTAACGGCTGGAGGTAAAGTATTAGTCAATGATCCCAATGACAGTTCCTCCAAAAACTACATCAACCGTGAATTCGATATGATGACGGAAGTGCATGCAACCGCAAATGCCTATTGGATCTTCGCTAAAAAATAAAGGAGACACTTATGAACAGAAAAAAAGCAATTCTGGCTATCTTTATGATGGCCTTTTTAATTATCATCGGATTTGTCTCTCCCTCCATCTGGAAATCCCAAAAAGGAAACAAAAAATCCGAGACAGAAAATACTCAACACGATAATAATGAAAATACCGAGACAGAACAAGCAGAAAATAACGAATCCATAAGCTTTCAGGATTTTGAAGCTTTGGAATACTTTTTCTCCAAGGAACAGGTGAAACTTTTTCAGGAAGAACTGACCTCCTATCTTAAAAACGTAAAACAGATGTCTCTAACTTCCATCCGTTTCCTTGCTGATGATACTACCTATCCCAATGCTTCTGATATTAATTTTTTGTTCCAGCTTCCGGATAAGTCCGTTCTTCCTGTGTACTACACTTCCTCTACTGGAAGATTCTTTTTCGGTGAGGAACGTACCCCTGATTCTGGAAAAGAAATCATCTATGAACGTCCGACAGATGACAAACTTCCTTCCATCACAACAGAGGAAATTGAACAGTTGCAAGAAGGAGGTTATGACGATACCTCCGTGAATTCGGAAAAAGCTGCCCCTGTCACAGAAGTTCCTGAAACTCCTTCCATGGAAGAACCAAAGGAGGTGCAGCCATGAACAATACTGAAGAACAACATCCTGTCTTCATCCCTCGCAATTTTATAGAAAAAGGGACCTTTATGGGCGGAATGTTTAAAATCCGTAATGCCATCGAAGGCGGTGTCCTGGCAATCCTGATCACCATTCCTGTTATCAATCTGCCTCTGACACTCACTGTCAGGATTATTATTCTCTGTATGACTGCTCTGCCTGCAGCTATGATTTCTCTAATTGGAATCGGTGGAGAAAGCATTACTGCGTTTTTAATGAACGCTCTGCGTTTTCTGAAAAACCGCCGGGTTATTTACCGTATGGATGTACATCCGGAGCCGAAAAAAAAGTACCGGATAAAAAAGCCCCGCAACAAAGAACCAAAAACCAAGAAACGCAAACGGCATCCAAAACAACCTGCAGAATCTTCTTCTGAAAAGAACTGCTCACAGATGTCTTCCGAAGAGGAGACAAAAGAATCCTCTGCTATTAAAAAAAAAGAACGCCGGCAGTTTGACACTTCTACAAAACGTGGAATACGCAAACAGGCTCGTGAAGACATCCGGATTCTTAAATATGAGTCCCGACAATTAAAAAAAGAACAAACCGCTGCACGTAAAAGTGCGAAAAGGCAGGCAAAACTTGAAAAACAACAGATAAAGCAGCAACTTTCGGAGGAACGAAAAAAAGAAAGAACTGCGAATAAAGCTTCCAACCAGCCTCCTGCTTCCGGGAAAAGCAAAAAGAAAAAGCGAAAAGAAATCACCTTGGAAGATTATCTTCCTATTGATAAGATTGCCAATGGTGTTATCTACACGACAGACCATCGTTATGTAAAAATCCTGGAGATTGAACCGATCAATTTTCTCTTACGCAGTGCCAGGGAACAACAGGGGATCATTTTCAGCTTCATCTCCTACCTAAAAATCAGTCCTGTGAAACTGCAGATTAAGATGATCTCCAAAAAAGCGGATATCAACAAACATCTGGAACAGTCCCGTTTGGAAATGGAACGGGAATCAGATCCTAACTGCCGGCAGTTACAAAAAGACTATATCCAATTTGTCCGGCAGTTAAGTTCCAGAGAAGCGGTTTCCAGACGTTTTTTCCTAATCTTTGAATACGAACCTTTCAATGTGAATCGGAAGGTGGAGGAAAAGGAAATCCTGGCAGCTTTGGAAACTGCTGCACAGACCGCAAAAACCTTTCTATATCAATGCGGCAACGATGTGCTGGTTCATGACAATGAAGATGAGTTTACAACCGATGTACTCTACACTTTACTGAACCGTACCAAATGTACCGAAACACCTTTGCCAAAACGGATTAACCAGGTACTTACCCGCTATATGGAATCTGGTCGTGAGCAGGAAGTGGATAACATCCATATCAATGAATTCATTGCACCAGAGTCTTTGGACTTTAAACACAGCAACTATGTGCTGGTAAATGGTATCTACCATTCTTACCTGCTGGTGCCGTGCGATGGTTACAAAGCAAAAGTAATGCCAGGTTGGCTGTCCCTGCTTATCAATGCTGGCGAAGGAATTGACATTGACTTTTTTCTGCATAAACAGCCCAAAGATAAGATCCAGCAACGTCTTGGACAGCAAATCAGGATCAACCGTTCAAAGATCAAAGATGCCTCTGATACCAATGCGGATTTTGATGATCTGGATTCTGCCATCCGTTCCGGCTATTTCCTCAAACAGGGACTTGCTAATAATGAAGATTTCTATTACATGAATCTTTTGATTACAATTACGGCAGGTGATCTGGAAGAACTGCAATGGCGGATTCAGGAGATGAAAAAACTTCTCATCTCACAGGATATGGATCTGCGGTCTTGTCACTTCCTGCAAGAACAGGGATTTTTATCTTCCCTTCCTCTTGTAAACCTGGATAAGAAGCTCTATGAACTCTCAAAACGAAATGTCTTAACCACCGGAGCTGCCAGTTGCTATCCTTTCGTCAGCTACAGCATTTGCGATGACAACGGCATCCTATTTGGAGTAAATAAGCATAACAACTCTTTAGTGATTGCTGATATTTTTGACTCCAAACAATATAAAAACTCCAATATTGCGATTCTTGGCACTTCTGGATCCGGAAAAACCTTTACCATGCAGACTATGGCACTTCGTATGCGGCGTAAAGGAATCCAGGTATTTATCATCGCACCGTTAAAAGGTCATGAGTTTTATCGGGCTGCCAGAAATGTAGGAGGAACCTTTATCCAGATTTCTCCTGCCAGCCAAAACTGCATCAATGTCATGGAGATCCGAAAAGTAGATAACTCTGTCAATGAGCTGCTGGACGGTCCAACTTTAGACGCATCTGCCTTAGCCAGTAAGATTCAGCGTCTGCACGTTTTCTTTTCTCTGCTCATTCCAGATATGAGCCATGAGGAAAAACAGCTTTTGGACGAAGCACTGATTAAAACCTATGCAAGAAAGGGAATCACCCATAAGAATGAATCCCTCATTGATCCCAAACACCCGGAGCATTATAAAGCGATGCCAATTCTTGGAGATGTATATGATGTTTTGATGGAAACCGAAGATACCAAACGGCTGGCTCACATCCTGAACCGTCTTGTCCATGGCTCTGCTTCCTCTTTTAACCAGCAGACCAATGTAGACCTGACCAATAAATATACTGTTTTGGACATCTCAGAGCTGACCGGCTCCAGCGATCTCTTAACGGTGGGGATGTTTGTTGCTCTGGACTATGTATGGGATAAAGCCAAAGAAAACCGTACCGAAGAAAAAGCTATTTTCGTAGATGAAGTATGGCAGCTCATCGGTGCTTCCAGTAACCGCCTGGCCGCTGAATTTGTTTTGGAGATTGCCAAGATTATCCGGGCATACTCTGGTGCCGGTATTTTTGCAACCCAGGATCTTAATGACTTTTTTGCTCTGGATGACGGAAAATATGGAAAAGGCATTATCAATAACTGTAAAACCAAAATTATTCTTAACATGGAAGATGAAGAGGCACAACGTGTAAAAACCATTCTTCGTCTTTCCGAAACCGAAGTTATGAATATCACCCATTTCCAACGTGGAAACGGACTGATTTCAACAAACAACAATAATATCACTGTGGAATTTAAAGCTTCCAACCTGGAAAAAGAATTAATTACCACAGACCGACAGGAACTCCTGGAAATCTTGAAACGCCAGGATAAAAAAGTCGGTTAATGTTACCTGCAGCCCGAATGTGGCTGCTTTTCTTTTTAACAAAGGAGGAGATTTATGTTAAAACCAGCAAAACAACCTCATATCCGGCTAACCGCCCTTTTTCTTTGTGTCACGATGTTTCTTAGCACACTCTTTTTCAATGCCCATACCGCTTATGCTGCAGATGGAACCATTGATTATAAGGCAGGAGCCAAAATTCCATACGGGGACTATTATACTTCCCGCATGAGCTTTGATGGCAATAACACGGCTTATTGCGTTGAACCATTAAAGAAAACACCGGCTTCCGGAAAGTATCCTTATAACCTTTTGGGAAAAAATTCCCCACTCAGAAAAGCTCTTTACTACTTAAACGGTGGATATGGTTATGAAAAGGTAATAAAAGATCAATATTTCCAAGGATGGTCCGATGACAATTCTTATGTCATTGGTCATCTGGTCGTTTCCTATATCCATGCAGGAAATAATGGGGACACCGGTGCTTTTCATGGTGCACCTCAAAATTATATTGACAAAGCATTGGAAGTTGCCAACGCCATTGAAGGGCTTCCTGCCCCACCAGAATCCTTCCGTGCTTTTATCGTTCCTGGCAATGCTTCCCAAACTTTTGCAGGAAGCTGGTATCAGGTTCCAAACGGCTTTATCGAACTGCAGAAATCCTCTGCCAATACCGATATTTCCGATAAAAATGGCAATTACTCTTTAGAAGGAGCCAAATACGGAATCTACAAAGGGGAAGAACTGGTAGAAACTCTTGTTACCGATAAAAAAGGATATGCAAAATCCAAAGAACTGGCAGAAGGAAGTTACACCGTTAAAGAAATCAGTGCCCCAGAAGGATTTGCTATAGATCCTTCCGCCCATAATGTTACGGTAAAAGCAGAAGGAACATCTACCGTAAAAGTAAAGGATATTCCTCAAAATAATCCCGTAAAACTGCTCCTTAAAAAGTTGGATGCTGACACACAGCAAAATTCTGCACAGGGAACCGGCTCTCTCGCCAATGCCGAATTTACAATAAAATTCTATACAGAGCAGTCAGCTACCGATCCCGGAGCAAATGGTAAGAAACCGGTTCGCAC
>ENA-OYBU01001012-OYBU01001012.1-human-gut-metagenome-genome-assembly--contig:-NODE-1012-length-9798-cov-5.406548_pt1 | contig 9798 bp, 5 predicted proteins | sample MGYA00244624_ERZ652861 | MGnify/ENA primary metagenome ERZ652861 (study PRJEB26926, sample SAMN06164691) | human gut metagenome | biome: ENVO:00009003; feature: ENVO:2100002; material: ENVO:00002003... | reverse complement strand
TGCCCTGCGGGCACCGCCGTCCTTTCTGGTTCTCTTTTGGCACGCAAAAGAGAACATACCCGGCGGCAATGCATTTTGCAAAAGGCATCAAACTTTAAACACGCAACTACGCTCTGTGCGGGAAGCATCCCCCGTATCATAAAAATCAGCCTTTATACAGCCCAAACAGCTTGAGCAGCTTCTGCCAGAAGGTCAGGGTCACAGCCGCTGATTCCGGCTGGGCAGCCGGGGCTGGGGCCGTGATGGCAGTGGTCTGCAACGCAAACTGCACCGCGCCCACCTCGGTGTTCTCTGCCGAGGTGAAGCTCTGCACCTCCCCGCCGCCGGAAAGACTGTTCAGCAGGCCGTCCAGCTGGGCACCCATGTCGATGCCGGAAACGCTGCTGCGCAGCTCGCCGGTGCCGCCGGTCAGCTGAGATGCACCCTCCGCCAGCTGCGCAACGCCCGCCTTCAGCTGGGCTACACCGTCGGTGTAGGCGTTCAGGCCGTCGTCCAGCTGGACGTACTGGGCGGCAAGCTGGTTCACGCCGTCGGTGAGCACCGAGAGATTGCCCAGCATCCCAGTAAGCACACCGGCCAGCTGACGCACTCCGGCATCAAACTCGCCGTAGCTGCCGTTCAGGGTGCTGCTGCCCTCGTGCAGCTGGGCAATTCCGCCGTTCACGGTGTCGAGATAGGTCTGCATGGCATCGATGTTGGCCGTAGACCCCTGCAAAAGCAGGATCACATCCTTGAGCTGCGGCATCATCCACACCATGCCCTGCAGCTGCTCAATGGCCTTGGCATTGCCATCCTTTACCACGTCAAGGTCAAGGCCGTTCTCTTTCAGGATGGCCTTGTAGGCTTCAAAGCTCACCTGCTGCTCCAGCTGTGCCGCGCCCTCATCCAGCCGGGCAATGCCGTCCCGGATCTGGGTGGAGGCATCCAGCAGGGTGTTCAGTTCGTCGGTGGAGGCAGAGATGCCGTTCAGCGCGGTCTGCATCTGGGTCAGGGCGGCACGCACCCGGGCTGAGCCGCCGGTCAAGGCACCGGAATTGCCGTTCAGGGTGTCGATGCCCGCCTGCACCTGCGCAATGCCGTCTGCCAGCGCGTTGGCACCATCGTCCAGCTGCACGGAACCGCTCTGCAGCTGTTCCAGCATCCCGGTCAGGTCCATATCCCCGAGGTCGAGGTTCAGGTTCAGCCGCACACCGTTCAGGGAAACGGCGTCCATGGCAAAGTCCGTCACATCGGCGGTGACGGTCACATTGCTGTCCGCGCCCGGCAGCAGGATGTAGGAAAGCTGCTTTTTGCTGCCCACATTCGCCACCGTAGCGCCCGGCGCTTCAATGTTCCGGGCAAGGCCGGTGTCCAGACTCATGGTCACCTGCAGCGCGTAGTCGTCAAAAAAGCTGCCGGTGCAGTCCGGGTTGCGGCTCACCTGCAGCCGGATGGAAAGGGCACCGCTTTTGCCGCCCAGCTCGTCGGGGCGGATTTCTGCCCCGTCCAGCGTATAGGTCAGCTTTACCACCCACGGCAGGGCCGTGGCGGCGTCCATGGTGCCCTCATAATAGAGCTTGCCGTCCTCGGTCACATGCACCGTGACCGTATCGCCGCTCTGCTCCACGGCATCGCTCGTGGTCATGTTGCGCACGGCAGTGTAGCTGCCGTGGTCCGCAACGGTATCCCCCGCCTGCACGGAAAAGCTGTTCACGGCGTACACGCCGGTCACAGCACCGGAGGCCGTCAGGTTTGCATAAATGACCTCTTCCTTGGCAGCGGAGGCTGCTGCAAAAGCCGGCAGACTGCTGCCCGCCAGCAGGCAGCCTGCCAGTGCCAGCGCCGACACCCGGCGCACAAATCGATGTTTCATCTCGGTCAAGCCTCCTTCGGCTGTCTTTTCTTTTTTATAATGAGCGGGTCGGCCAGATACAAAAAGCCCGGCAGTGCCGAAAGCACGATGGCCAGCGACACCAGACTGCCCACGCCCAGAAAATTGCCCAGCTGGCCCAGCAGCTGGTTTGTGGAAATGGCTCCCATCAGGAAGCCCACCACCGCCATGGCGCTGCCGGTGGTGCTGACCGAGGTGGTCACAGCGGACACCGTGGCCGCAACGGCTTCTTTGCGGCCCAGCGTCTCGCGGAACTCCTGATAGCGGTCGGAGAAGAGGATGGCGTAATCCACCGTAGCACCCAGCTGCACCGAGCTGATGATGAGATAGGCAATGTAGAACACGTACTGGCCCCGGAAGTACGGGATGGCCAGATTGATCCAGATGGCGGTCTCGATGCTGAACACCAGAATGATAGGCAAAAGCAGCTGGCGCTTCATAAGGAGCAGAATCAGGAATACTGCGCCGATGGCCAGCAGGTTCACCTTGACCATGTCGGCCGTGATGGTGTCCATCAGGTCATAGGTGCTCACGCCCTGACCGGCCAGATAATAATTGTCCGAGTAATATTGCTGCACCGTGGTGCGCACCCGCTCCACCAGCGCAAAGGCCCCATCGCCCTCGGTGTCGGCATCCACCGTAAGCACCATGCGGGTGTAGCCGCCGGAGACCAACAGCCCCAACGTATCCCCGGGCACGAACTCCGGCGGAATGGACGCGCCTGCGTTGTCCACATAGGAAAGGATGCCGGTCACCTCCGGGATGGCGTGCAATGCATCCGAAAGCTTTTGCTGCGTGGCGGTGTCGCCCTCTGGCACCAGTACAACGTAGGTGTCGCTGCGGCCAAAGGTCTCCTCGATGGCGGCGGTGTCCGCACCCAGACGGGTGTTCTCGCCAAACATGTGGGCGGCACCGTAGTAATACTGGTTCGAGTTGGAGGCCAGATAGCTGGGCACCATCAGAATGACCAGCACCAGCGCCATGGGCAGCATGATGCGGGCCACAAAGCGGCCAAACTTGTCAAAGCTGGGCAGCAGTGGCCTGTGGTAGGTCTTATCCATCCACTGATACGCTGCCAGCGTGAGCGCTGGCATAAAGGTGAACACGGTGACAAGGCTCAGCACCACGCCCTTTGCCAGCGCAAGGCCCAGATCCGGGCCGATCTGGAACTGCATGAGCACCAGTGCCAGAAAACCGATGACGGTGGTCAGGCCGCTGGACAGGATGGAGCCGGTGGATCTGCACAGGGCATCCACCATGCACTCCTCCGGGCTGGCATCCGGGTTTTCAGCCCGGCACTCCGCAAAGCGGTGGATCAGGAACACCGAGTAGTCCAGCGACACCGCCAGCTGCAGGATGCTGCCCGCCGCGTTGGTGACAAAGGAGATGGTGCCGAAGATGAGGTTCGTGCCGTTGTTGAGCAGGATAGCCGCGCCAAGGCCCGTCAGCACCAGCAGCGGCTCCGCCCAGGAATCGGTGGTCAGGATCAGGATGAACAGCACATACACCACCGCGATGGCGGCGATCTTTGCCACCTCGGTCACGGTGGAGTTGGTGGCAACGGCAGTGGAGACCGCCGCGCCCTCCAGCGCGTTGCCCTCCCCGATCAGCTCCCGCACGGCAGCCACGGCTTCCAGACGCTTCTCGTCCTCCACCGTCACGGTGAACAGGGCGCAGCCATCCTTATAATAGCTCTCCACCGTGGCGGTGTCCTGCATCTGCAAAGGCACCGTCACATCCAGACTGTCGTCCAGCCATGCAACGGAGGACACTCCGTCGATGGCGGCAAGTTTTTCCTTGTACTCCAGCGCCTGCGGCACCGTGACATCCCGCACCATGACCCGCATGTTGGGGATGCCGCCGGTGAAAGCACCGTTCATCACCTCGATGGCGGTGGTGGAGGGGGATTCCGGCGGCAGATAGTCGTTGATATCGTAATCCACCTTTACCTGACGCACAGCGAACACGCTCAGCACAGCCGCCAGTGCAAACACCGCCAGCACCAGCCTGCGGCGGCGCACGATGGCGGTATAAAAACGTTTCATCAAAACAGGAGTTCTCCTTTCCGGATCCATAAAAAAACTTTTATCAGTTTAACAGGTTTGATAAACGTTGGAAAGAGACAGTTTATGAATTTTGACCCTCGAATGCCGATTTTTTGATTTTTCTGCCTTGACAACAAAAATAAATTCTGATATGCTCTTTTTTGGTTCATCGGAGGACCGTTTTCAACGTAATTTGAAACGGGCCGGATAAGATGCCGTGCAGACAGCGCCCCGCCGGAGGTTTCGTTGCCGTAGTGACGAAGCAGATCGAGGCCGGGCGTGCACTCACGGACATTTATCCGGCCCGTTTTTTGCACCTTGTGCAGAAAGGAGGACGCCATGTCCAAGCAGCGGATCCAGCTTTCCGATCATTTTACCTATTCCCGCCTTTTGCGGTTCGTGCTGCCCTGCATCGGCACCATGCTGTTCACCTCCATCTACGGCATCGTGGACGGCCTGTGTGTCTCCAACTTTGTGGGCAAGACGGCCTTTGCGGCGGTCAACCTCATCATGCCGCTGCCCATGCTGCTGGGCACTATCGGCTTTATGCTGGGCACCGGCGGCAGCGCCATCGTGGGCATCACGCTGGGCGAGGGCGACCAGAAAAAGGCCGACCGCTATTTCACCCTGTTCCTGCTGGCGGCTCTGGTCTCGGTCAGTGTGCTGGCGGTGCTGGGCATTGTGTTCCTGCGGCCCATTGCCGTGCTGCTGGGCGCAAAGGGGGAGCTTTTGGACTATGCGATGCGCTATGGACGCATCCTGATGGTGTCCCTGCCCACCTTTGCGCTGCAGAATATGTTCCAGAGCTTTTTCGTCACCGCCGAAAAGCCGCACCTCGGCTTCTGGTTCACCGTGGGCGCGGGCTGCACCAACATGGTGCTGGATGTGCTGATGGTGGGTATCTGGGGCTGGGGCGTGGAGGGCGCGGCCATTGCCACCTTTATCAGCCAGCTGGTGGGCGGCGTACTGCCGGTGTTCTACTTCATCGACCGCAGCAACTCCAGCCGCCTGCACCTGTGCAAGACCAGTTTTTACAGCAAAGTCCTGCGGGATGCCTGCATCAACGGCTCTTCCGAGCTGATGACCAACCTTTCCATGTCGCTGGTCAATATCCTGTACAACTACCAGCTGCTGCGTCTGGCCGGTGAGAACGGTGTGGCCGCCTACGGTGTCATCATGTACGCGGCCTTCCTGTTCGTGGCGGTGTTCGTGGGCTATGCCGTGGGCAGTGCGCCCATCGTCAGCTTCCACTACGGTGCCCGCAACCACGCCGAGGTGCACAATCTCTACCGGAAAAGCCTGCGGCTCATCGCCGTGGTGGCTGTGACCCTGACGCTGGCTTCCATGTTCATCATCCCCTGTGTGGCGCGCATTTTCGTGGGCTACGATGCGGAATTGCTGGCCCTGACCAGCCGGGCCTTCCGGCTGTATGCGCTGAGCTTCCTCATCATGGGCTTCAACGTGTACGCGTCCTCCTTCTTCACGGCGCTGGGCGACGGCGTGACCAGCGCGCTGATCTCCTTTTTGCGCACGCTGGCGTTTCAGGTGATCGCCATTCTCCTGCTGCCGCTGCTGCTGGGCATCGACGGCATCTGGCTGGCCGTCACCGCCGCCGAGCTGGCGGCTCTGGCCGTGAGCGTTGCCATGCTCCTCACCAAGGACAAGGTATTCCATTACCGCAAGGCATGATAAGATCCCCTGCTTTCTGCGAAACGGCGAAAAGCGGGGGATTTTTTTGGTGATTCTGGCTCTGCCACTGGCAGCAAAATCGTGTTAAAATGGACACAGCCTTTATTCACTGTTTTACGAGGAATCATTATGACATTGTTTTTGACCAGCAGCCCCAGCGGCTGCCCCTTTGAGCCGGGCCCTGCAGTGCCGGTGCTGGACACCCGCAACCACTTTGTGGCGAACCTGCGGGCCGTCTGGCCGGATCACGCCGTGCTGGGCCTTGCCATTGCGGCAGACCCCTATGCCTACGAGCAGAACGATGAGATGTGCCGGGTGTTTGCTCAGAGCTTTGCGAACGCCCACCTGCCCCTGACGGCGCTCATCCCCTGCGATGCCCGCAATGCCGAGGAGATCGGTTCTCTTTTGCCCCAAAGCGGCTTTGTGATGCTGTGCGGCGGGCACGTGCCCACCCAGAACCACTTTTTTGCTCAGCTGGGCCTGCCGGGGCTGTTCCACAACTACCACGGCATCGTGCTGGGCGTGAGTGCCGGCAGCATGAACGCCGCCCACATCGTGTACGCCGCGCCCGAGGAACCGGGCGAAGCCGCCGACCCGCACTACTCCCGCTGGATGAACGGCCTTGGCCTGACCGAGACCCGCATCCTGCCCCACTACCAGTTCATCCGGGATCATGTGCTGGACGGACAGAAGGTGGAGGATATCGCCCTTGCCGACAGCAAAAAGCGGCATTTTCTCGCTTTGCCGGACGGCTCGTATATTCTGTGCGCCGACGGCAGCGAGGCGCTGTACGGCAGAGGCTGGTACTTTGCGGACGGGATGATGGAAGAGATCAACGAGGATGAAGATGTATTACCACTGAGATAATGGACTGATTCTCCCACAGGAAAGGCCCCCTATTACGTAGTAATAGGGGGCCTTTCCTGTGGGTAAAAAAATCAAGAGTGGAACATCTTTTTCAAGATATGCCACTCTCTACAAAAGCTTTTGCTTTTCAATTGTAGAAGATATTATATCAGAAGTTTAGGTGTTTGTCAATAGGTTTTTTATAACTTTTTCCTGAAATTTATAAACGCCTACGATCTTTGTATTTGTCCTAAAATATTCTTTATGCCGTACAACTCTTCCTTCCAAAAATTCCTGAAGCTCCTCATAACGCTTTTTTCTGGAATTGACCGGCATCAGACAGTCGTATACATACAACAGCGTAATAAAGCTGTTTGTAAATTTGCAGTTCATATTGTTGACGCGCGATGTTTTAGAGATTTCCGGCATAGCTCCAATAAAGTTTGAAATTTCGCTGTTCACCTGCTTTGTTGCATCGATTCTCTCTGTCATCTTATTCAGCAGGCAGTTGCTGTGTGCCGATGCATTGCGGACATCCCGTACGGTGTTCATCAATGTTCTATTCACGATTTTTACGTTATATCGTTTCTCGCAGAAATAGCAGAAATACAGCAGGTCTCCAAATGAAATCAGCTCCACAAACACCCAGATGGGGAAATACGGGTAATACTTTGCAATCAGGTCCTTGCAGTACTCTCCAGCCTTATGCCTGCGTATCCCTTCCAGCACTCTCATCCCGCCTTCTTCTGCAAGAAAGCGGCGGACGATATCATATCCATCTTCCTGCGGGTCCTTTGTTGCAAGGTCCACAAGCCGAACTTTGATTGCATGTTCAATGTCCAGGCACATTTCCAGCACCAAATGCCGCAAGTGCATATCCAGTCGAGACAACTCCTGCAAATATGCAAAATCCAGATTCTGGTACATTCCCTTCCGCTTGCCTTCTACGCATTTTTCGTAGTTTGCGCGGTAGGCTGCAAGCTTCATGTAATAATTATTATTCTCCAGAAAATCCATTGCTTCTTTTTCAGAAGTCTCCCGGAATGTGATGCCTTTTTCTTTCATGTGCTCAATCAGCTCTTTGGTCGAAAGCATTGGCTTCATTCTGCATTTTCCTCCTCTCTGTCCTTTTCAATCCGGACAAAGGGCGCAATGGCGTTGGTGTCGCCGTGGCGGACGATGGAGTAGGTGATGTCGCAGTAGGGCTGGATGGCGGTGCTCTTTTCCACGGTGGAGATGAGCAGCACCTGCAGCTGCAGGCGGCGGAACAGCTCCATCATGGGGCGGATGCGGTCGCTGGTCATCTTGCTGAAAGCTTCGTCCAGCAGCACAAGACGGATGCTGTTCTCGCTCTTTTCGTAGATCTGCAGAAGGCTGGCGCAGATGGCCACATAGAAGGGGGCCTGATTCTCGCCGCCGGAGGAGTCGCGGCTGACGCGGGACAGGTATGCCTGCTGGCCGGTGACGCGGTTCGTCACCTTGATGTCATAGTCCAGATAGGTGCGGTAGTCCACATAATCCGACAGGGTCACGCCGCCGGTGCGGCCCTCCTGCCGGGCGCGGGTGTTCTCGTCCACGTCCGCCATGATCTTTTCCATCAGCTCGTCCACCTGACGCTCATATGCAGGGTCGGCGGTGGCGGCAAGGTTGTCCAGCGAGTCGCCCTCGGTCATCTGCTGGTTGCCCTTGTCCACGATGACCTGATAGAAGGCCGCCAGCTGCGGGTCGCGGCTGGGCTCCAGCTCAAAGCGGTAGACCTCCTCGCCGTAGGTCAGCTGCTCCATGACCTTGTTCAGCTCCCGGAACTGCCGCCGGGCGTTGAAGATATCGTCCTTCATGCGGAACAGGATATCCTTGCGGAAGCGGTCCTTGCAGTCCCGCTGGGCCTGCTCCAGACGGGCGGCATAGCGTTCCAGATCGATGCGCACAAGGCTCTCGTGCTGGGCGCGGTACTGGTCCAGCCCTGCAAGGCCCAGCGGATAATCGCACACATAGTGCTCGTTGTAGGCTTTCTGGGCCGGTTCCAACGTGCCGGTCAGATAAACGGCCAGCGCATCGTCCAGCTTGGCCTGCGCCTTTTCCGCAGCCTGTGCGGCGGCGCGGGGCTTATCCGCCGGGGCCAGCGCCAGCATCCGGGTGCGGGCCAGCGGCTCCACCAGCGGGTGCGCCGCAAAGAAGCTCCGGGCAGCATCGGCGCTCTGCTGGGCCGTTTCCCCTGCCTTTTTCTGCTCTGCTTCGCAGGAGGCGATCTGCTTTTGGCACACGCGGATGTCGCCGCCCGCCTGCTCCACGGCGGCGCGGGCAGCCTCCCATGTGGCTTCGCGGGCTTCTTCCTCCTTGTAAAGCTGCTGCAGCAGCGGGTTCTCGCGGCACTCGGTGAGCTTTGCTTCCTGTTCGGTCACAGCATTCTGTGCGGCAGTCAGTGCGGCGCGGGCATCCCACAGCGCAGCCAGCTCCTCCAGTGCCGTGCCCCGCAGCAGGGTCTGGTACTGGTTATAGGCGGCTTTCAGGTTCTGTTCTGTCTGGGCGGCAGCACGGGCGCTTTCCCCCAGAGCTTCCAGCTCGGCCGCCAGCGCCCCGGCGCGGGCGCGGCGTGCGTCCAGACCGATATACCGCTGCGGGGTGCGCAGCCGTTCCAGCCGGAAGGGGTGGTGGCGCAGAAGGTCGCGGGTGGCGCTGTCCGAGTACTGTTCCAGCGTACCGGGGGTGTCGCAGCAGACGATGCGGCCCAGAATGGTCTGGGCATACTGTGCAGCCAGCGGGTTTTCGCTGCTCACCTGCGCGGCAAGGCTGTCCGGGCCGTACTTGTCGGCGCGGCGGTTGGCCTTGCGGATGCCCGGGGTGTCCAGCAGGCTGATGGGGCCTACCTTGTCCTTCAGAGCCACAAAGGCGCTTTTGGCGGCTTCGTAGTGGGCGGGCGGCACAAGGATATCAAAGCGGCGGTCGCCAAGGCAGGCTTCCACGCAGTCCTGCCAGCTTTCGTCCTCCACGTTCAACAGTTCACAGAAAATTTTCGCATCCGGCTGCATGCCCCGGCTCTTGAGTTCCGCATTCACGGCATCCCGCACCCGGGTGGCGGCATCGCCGTGGGGGTAGACCCACTTGCCGCCGGACACCGCATCCAGCTCGGCGCGCTTGCCGGCCTGCTCCTTCTGCAAAGCAGCAGTGTTCTGGCGGGCAGCAAAATAGGCTTCCTCCAGCGGTTTTTCCTGCGCGGAGAGCCATGCGGTGAGCTGCGGCAGAGTGTCCGCCGTCAGCTCTTCGGCCTTGATGCCGGCAGCAAAGCCGCTGCGGCGCAGCTGTCTCTTATACACATCTCCGAGCCCACGAGACAGGCAGAAATCTCGT
>ENA-OYBU01000980-OYBU01000980.1-human-gut-metagenome-genome-assembly--contig:-NODE-980-length-9990-cov-3.895622_pt1 | contig 9990 bp, 7 predicted proteins | sample MGYA00244624_ERZ652861 | MGnify/ENA primary metagenome ERZ652861 (study PRJEB26926, sample SAMN06164691) | human gut metagenome | biome: ENVO:00009003; feature: ENVO:2100002; material: ENVO:00002003... | reverse complement strand
AAGTATTTTTTTCATTTTGCTTGCTCTGGGTATGGCCAAACCAATAAACGCCGATCTCGTCAAGATCAAGACCGTTCATCCTGCCCCCATTCATCCAGAGCCTGCCAAGCTCTATCCCGTCAAGCTTGATCCAGCCCTAAAGCCGCCGTCAGCCTTAAAAAATCTCCCCCTGCAACCTGAAGAATTCAAAGAATTTGATAAATTACTCGGCCAGGGAGATATAAAGAGCTTCTACAATGTAGCTGAGAAATTATACAGAAAAATCGGTTGTATAGATGAGACTTCCACCAGTAAAGAACTGATTTCATATCACTTGTGGCTCTTCTACTATTTGGGAGCGGCTCCTATTGGTTATCAGGATCTGAGTCGTCCTTCCAAGGAAAATATTCCTCCTTTCATCGGTTCCAAAAACGACATTCTGTTAAAGCATTGGATATTTGATTCCATGCTTTTCCTGGATCATTCAAAGATCGCATCAAAACTTGATATTCGAGAAAGAGAGCTAAATCTTCTTACTGCATCCTATGCTTCATCCTACATCAAGCAGTTCCGTTCCGTAGCCAATAACGGGTTCAGCGATATATTCCCGACGGAAGACGAGATATTCGGGAGAGAATATATCCGGGGACAGTTCGAAGCGCGCAGACGTTACAGTGACATGTATGTCACTGCCCAAAACCGTCAGTTAAGTGCAAAATCCAATCTGGAACGCATGGAAAAACTCTGGATGACGGTTCTGATAAAGCATTTTCCCAACAGCAAAGCGGACATTCTTAAATTCATACGCATGGCAGGGTACCGGGACGGCGAAATGGTGGATCTGTTTGACAGGACAGTGGGCCGCGGACCACAGACAAATTTCATCTACAAGGGATTCCGGAAAAACGACTTGCGCTAGCACGTCTTTTATCAAAAAAAACGGAAAATACTTTTTTAAATTATCTTTCTTTAAAAAACAAAGCCGGATCCATGGATCCGGCTTTGTTCATTATTCCAGTAGATCGTAGATTTTTTACAGGCTTTCTCCGAAGTCCTGACGGTACTTGGCGGCCAGTTTTTCAGGCCAGTCGCTCTTGGCGCGGAGCTTGCCCATGAAGAAGCGCAGGACGGGCGGTTCTTCCACGAATTCCAGGCCGCCGATCAGTTCCCGGTTGTCGTAGAGCCATTTCATTCGGTCCGCCGTGTACTTGACCTGGGACAGCGTGAAGACACGGCGCGGGAAGGCCAGGCGGAGAAGTTCCACATCTGCCAGAACGTCGTTGCCGTTCTCGTCCCGGACGCTGGAGAGCGTGCCGCGCTCCATGCCTCGCACGCCGGAGGCGATGAAAAAGGCCGCCGCCAGCGCTCCCGCGGGATAATCCTCCTGCGGAATGTGGGAAAGGAAGCTGCCCGCGTCAATATGGGCGCCCAGGCCGCCCGCGGGAGTCACGCAGGGAATGCCCATGTCCACCATCTGGCCGATGAAGTATTCAATGAAAGAGGGGCTCTGGGAGATCACCGTCAGGTCCGTGGTTTCATACAGGCCCACGGCCATGGCTTCAATTTCGCGCACGGAGATGCCGCCATAAGTCAGGAAGCCTTCAAACAGGGGAACAAGATGTTCCATTTTTTTGGCGATGGCGGGATCGTTCGTGCAGATGCCGCCGCCGCGGGAGGAGGAAACCTTGCGGGCGGAGAAGTACACCAGTTCCGCCAGACTGCACATCGTTTTCAGGATTTCCGCGCAGGAACTGTCCTTGAATTCGTCCTCCCGCATCTTGATGAAGTAGGCGTTTTCACCGATCAGGGAGGCGTCCAGCACCATCATGATGCCGTGTTCGTCACAAATCTTGCGGATTTCCCGCATGTTGGCGATGGAGAAGGGCTGGCCGCCAATCAGGTTGGTGGAGGCCTCCATGCGGACAAAGGGAATCTTGTCCGCGCCGTGCCGGGCGATGCAGTCGCGCAGCTTGTCCGGGTCCAGGTTGCCCTTGAACGGATTGGAGCTGACCGGGTTCACGGCGTCATCCGCCACCAGTTCCTCGATTTTGCCGCCGTTCAGGTCGATATGGGCGTGGGTAGTCGTGAAATGGTAGTTCATGGGGACCACGTCGCCGGGCTTCACGAAGGTGCGGGAAATGATGTTTTCGCAGGCACGCCCCTGGTGCGCGGGAAGAAGATATTTTTTGCCGAATACATCCTCTACGGCCTTCTTCAGACGGTCAAAGCTCTGGGAACCGGCATAGGCGTCGTCCGCGCGGAACATGGCGGCGATCTGGTTGTCGCTCATCGCGTTGACGCCGGAATCTGTCAGCATGTCCAGATAAACGTCATTCGTACTGAGCTGGAAGGTGTTGAAACCCGCTTCCCGTGCCGCTTCCAGGCGTCGCTCCACGGGTACGAGGTGCAGCTTTTGGACCACGCGGACCTTGTGCAATTCCAGAGGAATCTGCTCTCCATTGTAAAATTTGACAGAGTTGGATGTTTCTGAATTCATGAAGGAAAGATTTTAGCAAAATTTCTTTTCCGTGCAAATCAAATTCGACAGGAAGGAAGGCATCCCGCATCCTGTGACCGGCTGGCAGAAACGGTGCGGGGAACGGCTTGAAAATGCCTCTATTCCGTAGTGGAGGGAATGGAGGGAGCCGGTTTCAATGGCGGGGAAAATTCTTCCGCAGCTCCGCAAGAGGAAATTTACCTCCATCCGGGACCATTTCGCGGCACAAACCCCATAAAAACAGCATAATATTTTAAAATATAAATATTTGAAAACATTTTTCACAAATAATTACGCCAATGGATGCGGCGGACAACACCTTGGGACAGGCAGCAATGCCTCCGGGGGAAAATCTCTGGTTTCAGGCAGGAACGATACCTATTTTTAAAACCTATGAAAGAATTATGGAGATTGATTCAACAGAATGTAGGTGTTGACGGGGACGGAATTCCCGGGCCAAAGACGGCGCGGGCCCTCATGAAGAAGCTGGATATCCAGACTCCGGCCCATGCGTGGCCCAGCCAGGCTGAGGTGCGTTCAGGAAATTCCATGTTCGGCCGCGCAGGAGACGAAAGTTCCCTGACGAATATCAGACTGCCCTATGTGATGCGCATTGCCTGGGATACGGAGAGGACCGTTTCCACCATGCGCTGCCACAAGATGGTTGCGGAATCCCTCACCCGCATTTTCCAGGCGGCGCTGGACCATTACGGCATGGAGAAAATCAGGGAAATGGGCCTGGATTTGTACGGCGGCAGCTTCAACGACCGCGCCATCATCGGCGGCAAGGCCACGTCCATGCACGCCTGGGGCATCGCCGTAGATATGGACCCGGACAGGAACGGCCTGAACATCCATTCTCCAAACGCCGTTTTTTCCCGGCCGGATTATGCCGCATTCTGGGAAATCGTGGAAGCGGAAGGGGCTGTTTCCCTGGGCCGTGAGCGCGATTACGACTGGATGCATTTCCAGTTCGCTACTCTCTGACCGCAGCGGCTTGATCCGCATTCCATCCTTCCTCCCAGCGGCGGCGGAGCCGGTCCCAGCCCTCCCCTTCCCGGCCATGGCCCAGAAAGGAGCGTTTTTTGAGTTCCTGAAAGCTTTCGCCGGGGAGGTGGAGGAGTTCTCCGCGGTCATAGGCATCCTGGTCGCACATGCCGTTGAAAAGAGGAGTCCATTGCCAGCGGCGCACGCCCAGGTAGTCCTTGAAGGTATCCACCAGTTCCGTCGTGCAGTTGGCCGTTACGGTGTTGTAGTAGCGCGGCCGGGAATGGAAGCCGTTGATTTTTTCCACAAAGCCCAGAAAAGCCTTTTTCAGGTCGTCCCTGCCGATGTTGATCCGGTACAGGTACATGTCTTCCTTCCTGTAGGTGGTGCGCAGGGCGAAGAGGTCTTCCTCGTCCGCCAGGATGTAAATGATATTGAATTGCTTGTAGAGGCCCGGTATGGTTCCCTGCTCCACTCCATCAGGCAGGCGCGTTTCCGCAGAAAGGGCCAGGTGCTTCCCGTCCTCAAAGCCGAAGGAGAGCATGGTGTGAGCCACAAATTCCATCCCGTCCCAGTGGCTGACGGCAAAGTCCAGCGTGGAGAGCTTGTCCAGGTCGAAACGGCGCGTGACATAGCGCACGTCAAAGTCCTGTTCCGTGCGGTAGATGAAGCTGCGCACATTTGTCACGACCACTTCATTTCCGTTGATTTCCACGGAAGGAAGGCGGCTCCAGGAGGGCTGCCATTCCTTGTCGTTCGTGGCCGGGATGCACAGGTAATACACCAGAAGGAGGAGCAGAATTCCCCAGGAGGACCACCAGGCAGCCGGATACCGTTTCCGGAAGGCAAAGGCGCAGGCCATTCCGGCTACATACAGCCATACCAGCACGCCGCCGCCCCATACGTTGTAAAATACCACGCCCGCCGCCCAGAGAGCCACACCGAACCATGCCGCGTACATCAGGATGCGGGCGGCTGCCGGTCCGGCACGGCGCAAGGAGGACAGGTTCATGGGAGGAAGCAGGGAAAAAGCCGCGCGCTCCGGTTTCCGAAACACGCGGCCCGCCGATAAGGATTTATCTGAAGGAAAGACCTTTCACCTTGTCCGTCAGGGATTTCAACACGCGCTGGTGCGCGGCGTCCACTTCCGCGGCAGTCAGGGTCTTGGCCGGGTCCCGGTACAGAAAGGTGTAGGCGATGGATTTGCGGTCCGAGGGCAGTTTCTGTCCGGAGGGGTCCGTAAATACGTCAAAGCAGGAGTAGCTGACGAGCAGTTTTTCCCGGGCGGCTTCAATGGCCTTAACGATGTCCGCATTGGGCGTGGAGAGGGGCAGTTCCATGGCCGCGTCACGGGAGGATCCGGGGAACTGGGGCAGTTCCGCAGCCTTGACAGGTGCGGTAAGAATTTCCTGCATCTTGCGCAGGTCCAGTTCCGCCACGTACACGGGCTTGTCCAGTCCCAGTTCCCGGCAGCGCGCCAGGGACAGGCGGGCGAAGTAGCCGCAGGCCTTCCCGTCCAGCTGCACATCCGCACCCAGGGCGGCCTGCTCACGGGGTTTGGCAGGCGTCAGTGTGAAGCGGCGACCGGGGGCCAGAACTTCCATCACGGCCAGCAAGTCTTCAAAGGAGGACTGCTCCGGCCTGGGGTCCGCCCAGGAGCGGGGCGACCTGTCCCCGGCGATCAGGATACCGAGCGTGTCTGTTTCAATGTCCCTGCCCTTGCCGCCGCCCGTATTGCGGAACACGCGGCCCAGTTCAAAGAAGCGCAGCACGGAAGCGCCCTGGTTGCTGTTGCGCACGGCTGCGGCAATCAGGCCGGGAGTGTGAGCCGGGCGCAGGACGGAATGGTCTTCGCTGAGCGGAAGGGCCACGCGGATGATGTCGCCTTCCTGAAGGGGACGCACCGGCAGGGCGTCCTTCACCTGGGCGATGGAGCCGTCCGCAGACTCGGAAGCGATGAGCTTGATGGTCTGGGTTTCATAGAAACCCAGAGCGGCCAGCTTCCGGCGCAGGCGCATCTGGAAATTATAGGCCGCGTCTACCGGGGATTCCGGCACGAAGGGGCCGCAGAACCGGGAGGGAATGCCGTCCAGCCCGAAGACGCGGACGATTTCCTCCAGCAGGTCGCAGGAACGGGTGAGGTCCAGGCGGTGGGGGGGGATCAGCCAGTATTCCGGGGCGTCCGGAACCTGCATCAGGCCCAGCCCCGTCAGGATGCGCGCTCCTTCCTCATGGGAAATGGAACCGCCGGAAATCTGGTCCAGGGCCTTCCAGGGAAGCTTCACGAAGCCCAGTTCATTGGTCACCGTGGCGCCCTTCCCCTGTTTCAAGGACGGAAAAATGGCGGTGGGACCGTCCGGATGTCCGCAGGAAGGCATGCACTCATGGGCGGGATTCGGCACGGGAGCCCCGGCCACATACGTTTTGGAGGCCGTGCCGCCCGCCAGCCGGAGGATCAGTTCCACGGCGCGCACGGAACCGCGCAGGACATTCCAGGCGGAAGTACCGCGTTCAAAGCGGTAGGAGGAATCGGAAGAGAGGGCCAGCCTGCGGGACGTGGCGCGCACGGAAGAAGGCTTGAACCAGGCGGATTCCAGAATAATGTCCGTAGTGGCGTCCGTCACTCCGCTTTCTTCCCCTCCCATCACGCCGCCGATGGCAAGCACCTTGCCGGACTGGTCCGTGACGACCAGATCCGTACAGTTGAGCGTGTATTCCTGGCCGTCCAGAGCCTTGAAGGTTTCTCCTTCATAGGCGGTCCGGGTGACGATGCCTCCCTGCACTTTCGCCGCGTCAAAGGCGTGGAGGGGCGTGCCCTGCTCATGCAGGACGAAGTTGGTGACGTCCACAATGTTGTTGATGGGGCGCAGCCCGATAGCAACCAAACGTTCCTTCAGCCATTCCGGGCTTTCCTGCACCTTCACGCCGCTGATTTTTACGGCCGTGTAATACGGGTTGATTTCCGGCTGGTCCAGGCGCACGAAGTCCCCGGCGGGTTCCAGCTCCACTTGGATGTCGTCAATCGGGACGGGGTTGTATCCGCGGCCGGAGATGGCGGCCAGTTCAAAGGCCATGCCGTTGTGGGAGAGCAGGTCCGGACGGTTGGGCGTCACTTCCACTTCCACGATGGTATCCGCTTTCACGACCTGGGAGATGGGCATGCCCACTTCCAGCGCCTGTGGCAGTATCCAGAGGCCGTGCTCCTTGTCCGGCAGGCCCAGCTCGGAGGCGGAACACAGCATGCCGCGGGATTCCACGCCGCGCAGCTTGCCCACCTTGATTTCAAAGTTGCCCGGAAGAACCGCGCCCGGCAGGGCGCAGGGCACCTTGTCGCCCACCTTGTAGTTCTGCGCTCCGCACACGATCTGGTGTAGCGTGCCATCGCCCACGTCCACCTGGCAGACTTTCAGGCGGTCCGCCTGGGGGTGCTGTTCGGCGGAGGCCACGCGCGCCACTACCACCAGGGGGGAATCCACGCCCTGCTGGCGGATGTCTTCCACCTCAATCCCGGCAAAGGTCAGCATGTCCGACATTTCGTCCACGCTCAGACCGGCCAGGTCAATGTACTGGGAAAGCCAATTAAGGGAAATTTTCATATCTGGATAAGGTAAGATTTATTGGAATTGGGCGAGGAAGCGCACATCGTTTTCAATCAGGGCACGGATGTCCCGGATGCCCCAGCGGATCATGGCCAGGCGGTCCAGGCCGATGCCGAAGGCGAATCCGGTCAGCCCCGTGTAGCGGGCCTGGACGCCGGGTTCCAGCCCCAGCTCGCGGTCCACGGCTTCAAAGACATTCGGGTCCACCATGCCGCAGCCGGCGATCTCCACCCAGCGCGGTTCCTGGCCGTCCACCTTCAGCTTCACGTCAATTTCAAAGCTGGGTTCCGTAAACGGAAAGAAATGGGGGCGGAAGCGCACTTCCGTATCGGAACCGAAGAGGGCGCGCAGGAAGTATTCCAGCGTTCCCTTGAGGTCACCCACGGAAACGTCCGTATCCACATACAGCCCTTCAAGCTGGTTGAAGGCGGAAAGGTGCGTGGCGTCAATCTCGTCCCGGCGGTAGGCGGAGCCTGGGGAAATCACGCGCACAGGGGGCGTCTGCTTCTCCATGGAACGGATCTGGACGGTGGAGGTATGCGTGCGCAGCAGCTTGCCGGAATCAAAGTAAAATGTGTCCTTTTCATTACGCGCCGGGTGGTCCGCCGGAGTGTTCAGCGCGTCAAAGCAATGGAACTCATCCTCAATCTCCGGGCCATCCGCCAGCGCGAACCCCATGCGGCGCAGAATGCCGATGGCCTCGTCCCGGACGATGGTCAGCGGATGCAGCCCCCCAAGCGGGAGGGAACGTGCAGGAAGGGTCAGGTCCACACCGGCTACGGCCTCCCTGTCCGCCCGGGCCTGGACTTCCACGAGCTTGGCGTCCAACGCTTCAGTAATCGCCTTGCGGGCGTCGTTGAGCAGCTGGCCTACGGCGGGTTTTTCCTCCCGGGGCACGTCCTTCATGCCCGTCTGGGCCATGGTCAGCTCCCCTTTTTTGCCGAGGATGGCGACGCGGACATCTTCCACGCCACGCCTGTCAGACACCTGGGCGATGCGCGCCAGGGCGTCCCGTTGAATGCGTACGATCTCTTCCTTCATAAAATTTGACGGGCAATAGATTACCCGTCCTCCCCGCCAGCGTCAAGTCCTTCGGACGGCGGGGTATCTCCAAAAAACAAAAGGACCGGACCGGAAATGTGAAGGAACAGCACCCCCTCTCCATCTAATACCTAATCCTTAATATTAATGTCTCCCTGAAAAATTACACGTATCCCGGCTGGGCGGACATGCGGCCGGAAATCATGCCGAGCACGCAGAAAAATGTATAAACCAGGCAGAATGGCAAAAAGGAACCTTCCTGATGCAGGAAGGAGGTGAACAGCAGGCTCAGGAGGGCGCCCATAGTAAAACCGATTCCCTGGGACATGCCGGAAAGCCTGATTGACTCGGAGGGAGTCCGGGCGCGTTCCACCATCAGAGCCATCCCGCGGCTGAACACGGTTCCTGTCGCCAGGCCGAACAGAATAGCCATCCAGAGAGCCCAGTCCAGCGGAAGATAAAGAATGCCCCAGCAGGAAAGGGCCGCCAGCGCCATGGCCATCACGATGAGCAGCCCCCGGCCTCCCGTGGCCTTCTCCAGTGCGTGCGCGGAAAGCGTGGCGGGAAGTTGGGCGAACATGGCTACGGAAAGAATGAACCCGGCGTCCACGTAGCTCATGCCGCGCTGCCTCAGGAAGATGGGAATCCAGGTATAAAAGAAGTAGGCAGCCCCCACGCGGCTTAAATAAAAAATGGTGACCTGCCATGCCTTGCTGCTGTGCAGCAGATTGTGTCCGGAAGACGCCGGATCGCGCGAAAGCATGCCGACCGGATGCTTGAGGAAGTAGGCGCCCCATACCAGCATTCCCAGCAGAATGGGAATAATCCACACCCCCAGGCCGAAACGCCAGCCGCCCAGCATATTGGAGATGGGTACGGACAAGCCGGAGGCCACCGCGCTCCCCACCCCGATCATCGCGCTGTAAACGCCCATCATGGCGGAAGCGTGGTCCGGGAACTGGTGCTTGATCAGTCCGGGAATGGCCGCTCCGGCAATCCCCATGCCCAGCCCCATCAGAACCATGCCGCCGTACAGGCCCGCCACACCGTCCCAACTGCGCCAGAAAATGCCCGCCACCGCCAGAAGCTGGAACCAGAAGATGATTTTCCACGGAGTCATCCAGCGCGCGACGCGCGGAGAAATGGGAGCGGCCACCCCCAGCACAAACACGGGCAGCAGAGCGAACAGCCCTGAATTCTCCAGGGAAAGCCCCATATCCTTTTCAATCGTCCCCAACAAAGGATCGGGAGAATCAAACCCGGTGCGCAGGTTGAAGCAGACAATCAGAAAAGCCGCCAGCAACAGTACTTTGCCTTTCATAATCCCAGAAGAATCCGTCTTATCCATCCCATGTTATACAGCATCCCCGCCGCTTGCGTTCAAAACGCGTTTCCCGGCAGGGAATCCGTTTTTGCCGCCTGCCGGGAAACGGAAGCCTCCCTTTTTCCAGCCCGTGCGGCATTACGGAAATTAGAGAAAATTATTTGAAATTAGAATAATTCTCTTGACCTTGATACCTTCCTTTACTACGAGGAGATATGTTTACTTTACATTCATCTCCTGAAAAATGCCTTCATTATGCCGAACAATTGCAGAAACTGGGCATCAATTTCATCAGAGTGGCCATTTTTATCGTATTCGCTTGGATCGGCGGCCTCAAGGCCTTTCAATATGAAGCGGACGGCATCGTTCCCTTTGTGGCCAACAGTCCGATGATGAGCTTCTTCTACAACAAGGAGGCTCCGGAATACAAGCAGCACATGAACAAGGAAGGCGCCGTGGTGCCGGAAAACATCGCCTGGCACAAGGAGAACAACACCTACGGCTTTTCTTATGGGCTGGGAGTTTTGATCCTGTCTCTTATACACATCTGACGCTGCCGACGA
>ENA-OYBU01000970-OYBU01000970.1-human-gut-metagenome-genome-assembly--contig:-NODE-970-length-10068-cov-3.801957_pt1 | contig 10068 bp, 10 predicted proteins | sample MGYA00244624_ERZ652861 | MGnify/ENA primary metagenome ERZ652861 (study PRJEB26926, sample SAMN06164691) | human gut metagenome | biome: ENVO:00009003; feature: ENVO:2100002; material: ENVO:00002003... | reverse complement strand
GGGCTCGGAGATGTGTATAAGAGACAGGACCGCCCGTGTGCATATTATCCGCAAAGAAAACCATTCTATGCGGCAAAGCTCAAATTAAAGGCTCTTGTGGAACGTTCTTGAAATAACGTCGTCCTGCTGCTCCTTAGTAAGCTTTACGAAGTTTACAGCGTAGCCTGAAACTCTGATAGTGAGCTGTGGATACTTCTCAGGGTGAGCCTGAGCGTCCAGAAGAGTTTCTCTGTTAAGTACATTTACATTAAGGTGATGACCGCCTTTTTCAGCATATCCGTCAAGAAGTCCGATAAGGTTGTCTACCTGTGCCTCTGTTGGTTCAAAGTTTGCCATAGTATTACATTCCTTTCTTAGTATTTATGGAAAACAAGCGGAGAACGAACCTCCGCCGTTTTCTAAAATAGGGAGTTAATCTTCATCTCTGTCAACAGCGTCCTCTTCTGTAGGCTGACAGCAAGCCGTCTTGCCGTCACCGCCACAATCGGAAGTGCTGTAAGTTTTAACGTTCAGACCTTCTTCAGTTTCGTCAATGTCTATCGTAAGATGACCCTGACCGCCCATCATAAGTCTGTCAATGACGTCAACAAGCTCGTTTACCTGAGCCTCGTCCTCGTCCTTTTTAACATTAAACCCCATCTTCGTTAAGCTCCTTAGCTATGCTTTCGATATCAAGGTCGCCCATGAATACCTTGTCGTCCTTGCCAAGAGCGTCAGGAATGATAGAGAATGTGTTTGAGATACCGTCCTGAGCGTGTCTGAATGGCAGCTTAGCAACTGAAGAAAGTGAAGCAGATGCACCGTGAGTATCTCTGCCGTGCATTGGGTTAGCACCAGGAGCAAGAGGCACACCGATCTTTCTTCCGTCAGGTGTAGAACCAGTCTTCTTACCATAAACAACGTTAGATGTGATAGTAAGGATAGACATTGTAGGAACACCATCTCTGTATGTGTGGTGCTTTCTGATCTTGTCCATAAATGTTCTAACGAGGTCAACTGCGATCTTGTCAACTCTCTCGTCGTTGTTACCATACTTAGGGAAATCGCCCTCAACTTCATAGTCAGTTACGATTCCGTCCTCATCTCTGATGCACTTTACCTTAGCGTACTTGATAGCAGAAAGTGAGTCAGCAACAACTGACAGACCTGCGATACCTGTAGCGAAGTATCTCTTGACATCTCTGTCATGAAGAGCCATCTGAACTCTCTCATAAGAATACTTATCGTGCATATAGTGGATAACGTTCAGTGTATTTACATACAGACCAGCCAGCCACTCCATCATATCGTCATACTTAGCCATTACATCATCATAATCGAGGTAATCGCCTGTAACAGGACGATACTTAGGACCTACCTGTATCTTAAGTCTTTCGTCAACACCGCCGTTGATAGCATAAAGCAAGCACTTAGCAAGGTTAGCTCTTGCACCGAAGAACTGCATTTCCTTACCGATCCTCATTGAAGATACACAGCAAGCGATAGCGTAGTCGTCACCGTGTGTAACTCTCATAAGGTCGTCGTTCTCGTACTGGATAGCAGAAGTCTTGATAGAAGTCTTAGCACAGAACTTCTTGAAGTTTAAAGGAAGCTTTGTGCTCCACAGAACTGTCATGTTCGGCTCTGGTGCAGGACCAAGGTTCTCAAGTGTGTGGAGATATCTGAATGAAGTCTTTGTTACCATTGGAACGCCGTCGATAGAAACGCCGCCGATAGACTCTGTTACCCAAGTTGGGTCGCCTGAGAACAGTGAGTTGTACTCAGGTGTTCTAGCGAACTTAACAAGTCTGAGCTTCATGATGAAGTGGTCAACAAGCTCCTGAGCCTCCTGCTCTGTGAGGATACCTCTGTCCATATCTCTCTTGATGTATATATCGATAAATGTAGAAGTTCTGCCAAGTGACATTGCAGCACCATTCTGCTCCTTAACAGCAGCAAGGTAGCCGAAGTACAGCCACTGGATAGCTTCCTTAGCGTTCTTAGCAGGACGTGAGATATCGTAGCCGTAGATCTCGCCCAACTTCTTGAGTTCGCCAAGGGCTCTGATCTGCTCAGAAAGCTCTTCTCTGAGTCTGATGTTCTTAGAAGTCATTCTTACCAGTGAAGTAGCAAGCTGATCCTTCTTGTCCTCAACGAGATAGTCTATACCATAAAGAGCAACTCTTCTGTAGTCGCCTATGATTCTTCCTCTGCCGTAAGCGTCCGGAAGACCTGTGATGATAGCAGCGTGTCTGGCAAGCTTCATCTCAGGTGTGTAAGCGTCAAAAACGCCCTGATTGTGAGTTTTTCTATATTCAGTAAAGATCTTTACAACTTCAGGATCAACTGTGTAGCCGTTCTGCTCGCAAGCATTCATAGCCATTCTGATACCGCCGAAAGGCTGAAGAGAACGCTTGAAAGGCTTGTCAGTCTGGAAACCAACGATCTTTTCAAGATCCTTGTTAAGGTAACCAGGGCCGTGTGAGGTGATAGTAGAAACGATCTTAGTGTCCATATCGAGAACACCGCCGGCTTCTCTCTCCTTCTTTGAAAGCTCCATTACCTGTTCCCAGAGCTTAGTAGTTGCTTCTGTAGGGCCTGTAAGGAAGCTGTCGTCACCGTCATATGGTGTGAAGTTCTTCTGGATAAAATCACGAAGATTGATAGAAGTGTTTGACCATCTGCCGGGCTTAAAGCCTTCCCATTCGTCATAAAACTGTCTTTCCATTTTATACTCTCCTGACATAAGATTTCGGGCAGCACATATTACCTCAATATTCAGTATTGCATACCTATTAATAATACTACCGCTCGTATGTTAAAATAATAACATACTTCAAAATCAAAGTCAAGTCACATTCAGAAATATTACTCTTACGCCATACTTCTTTCATATGTTAGAATTGGTTACCTAATTCACGGAAAATTATTTGAATAAAAAAAGTGATCGTCTCAAAAAAGCTCAAACATTTTTCGAAACAAAAGCGGTGCAGAGTATTCCGCTCCGACACCGCTTTGTAATTGATTTTTTTTGCAATTCTTCTATTGCTTTTCTGCACCGCTTAGTAGGCTGGCTCCTATTAAGGCTCTCTCCGCAGACATTTTGCTCGCTTTGCTCGTGTGTGCTTTTACTTTGTGTTGGTGATTTGCTCGGTATGGCGCTGCCATTCCTCACTCCTCACTTAAAAACTACGCTCTCTCGACTTTGAGCAGATTTGTCGTTCCGCTCATTCCAAGCGGTACTCCTGCTGTAATAACGACAAGGTCGCCCTTTTTCAGATAGCCAAGCTCCACAGAACGCTCCAGAGCGTGTCTGATGAGTTCGTCAGTGTTTGTTTTCTCTTCGATAACGCCTGCTCTGATACCCCATGAAAGGCTGAGCTGATGATATGTTGTATCGTCAGTTGTAAGTGCGATTATAGGACAGTTCGGACGGAATTTTGAAAGCGTTCTTGCTGTTGTTCCGCCCTTTGTTACTGTCAGGATCGCTACAGCATTAAGGTCATGCGCAGTTGTAACAGTAGCGTGTGAGATAGCGTCAGTGATAGATGAATTTCTCTCGTCTGCTCTTTTCTTGAAACGTGAGATATAGTCGATATCCTTTTCGGTCGTTTCTGCGATAAGGCTCATGGTCTTGACAGCCTCAACAGGATATTTACCTGCGGCAGTTTCCCCTGAAAGCATTATAGCAGACGAGCCGTCATAAATAGCGTTTGCAACGTCGGTTATCTCGGCTCTTGTAGGACGTGCGTTTGTTATCATAGACTCCAGCATCTGAGTTGCTGTGATAACGTTCTTGCCTGCGTTGTAGGCTTTTCTGATAAGCTCTTTCTGGATAGCAGGTATCTGCTCGAAAGGTATCTCAACGCCCATATCTCCTCTTGCTACCATTATTCCGTCAGCAGCGTCAAGGATCTCGTCGATATTGGCAACACCCTGAGCGTTTTCTATCTTAGCGATAATTCTAGGATTGAACCAGCCAAGGCTCTGAGTAAATTTTCTAAGATAAATAACGTCAGCGCCTGTTCTTACGAATGAAGCTGCGATATAGTCAAATCCCATTTTTGCGCCAAATTCAAGGTCAGCCATATCAGCATCAGAAATGTAAGGCATAGAAAGGTTCACATCAGGTACGTTTATACCCTTGTGGTCAGAAACAACGCCGCCGTGAATTACTTCGCAGACGATATCAGTGTTGTCAACTCTCAGTGCTTTCAGCTCGATATTTCCGTCATTGATAAGTATTCTAGTGCCTACAGAAACGTCCTTTGGAAGCTGTGGGAATGTGATAGAGCAGATAGTTTCATCACCCTCCACTTCTCTTGTGGTAAGTGTGAATGTATCGCCGTCCTTGATAGTAACAGGCTTGTGATCCTTAAAGTTTTTAAGTCTTACCTCAGGTCCTTTTGTATCAAGAAGAGTTGCAATATTAACGCCAAGTTCTTCCCTTAGCTTGCATACAGTTTCAAAACGAGCCTTATGAACACTGTGGTCAGAGTGTGAGAAATTGAATCTCGCAACGTCCATGCCGTTTTTCATAAGCTCACGCATAATGTTTTCGTCATCTGTGGAAGGTCCGATAGTGCATACGATCTTAGTTTTTTTCATTTTTACTCTCCTAACATACATTACTATTTCAACGCATTAGCGTTTTAATCCAAAAAAACAAAGCTTTTTCATTTATTATAACCGATTTTAACTTAATCGTCAATAGCACAATGTATAATTTGTGTAAAATCGAAAAACAAAATCATACATTTTTCAAAACAAAAAACGGACGGTCTTAATAACCGCCCGTTCAACATCTTATCTTCCGAAACAATCCTCGCAAAGCTCACGAAGATCCTTTGCCGCCTTTTCAATATCAGGCTGAGATACCACCGCAGAAACTACCGCAGCGCCGTCAATACCCATACCCTTAAAGTTCGGCACAGTTTTTTGATTAACTCCGCCTATTATTACGATAGGGATATCCACAGCGGCTCTTATTTCTACAAGTTGTTCCCTTGTGACAGCTCTTGCGTCTGTCTTGGTGTTGGTGGCATACATTGCACCAACGCCAAGGTAATCTGCACCGTCTGCCTGTGCTTTTTTAGCTTCTTCAAGAGTTGCCGCAGAAATACCTATTATCTTGTCCTCACCGAGGATTTTTCTTGCAACTGCACATGGCATATCGCTCTGTCCCAGATGAACGCCTGCACAATCAACAGCCTGTGCGATATCAAGTCTGTCGTTGATGATAAGCGGCACATTGTATTTGTCCGTTATCTTTTTTACTCTGACTGCAAGCTCATAAAACTCTCTTGAAGTGCAGTCCTTTTCTCTTAGCTGGATAACTGTACAGCCGCCTTTTACGCCCTCCTCTACCGACTGCTCGATAGTTTCGCAGGACATAAGTCCACGGTCAGTGCAGAGATAAAGCGTGTAGTCAATTTTCGATTTGTCCATTTTTTTACCCTCTTATCTTTTATCATAAAATAACTTCCATACCTGTCTTGTATGGCTTCAGCCCTGCTTTTTCGTAAAATTTTCTTGCCGATGGATTACACTCCCACACGTTGAGAGTAACATTATAACAGCCCTGCTCCTTAGCGAATTTCTTCACCGCCTCGTAAAGTACCGAGCCGATATGCTGACCTCTGCAATTTTCATCAACGCACAGATCGTCGATATACAAAGTCTTTATATCCGTGAGAACATTGTCGCCATTATGCTCCTGAAACACACAAAAAGCGTAGCCCTTCATCACATCATTTTCATCAACTGCGGCAAATATAGGCTTAGTTTTATCCTTGAGCATATCTTTAAGCTCGTTATCAGTATACTTTTTTGCACCCTCTTTAAAAAGATCAGGTCTGCCCTGCTGATGAACTCTCTCTACCTGATAGAGCAAGCTGTTCATTTGCGGTATATCCTTTTCACAAGCAAATCTTACGGTCATTTTTCATTCTCCTTTGTATGAAAAAAGTATAATATGCAATGCAAACGGACGAACACTGTTCGCCCCCCGCAAGCAACATCACCACATAAAATTTAGTGGCATCACATTGATATGATACCACTAGATCTGAAATATTGCAATACTAAACTTCTTCTATCTTAGCCTTAGCCGCAAATACCTGACTATTCATTTTGCTGATTGCGTCAATGATAGAAATATGGAAGCTTCCTGAGCCTATCTCTCCAGCATTTTCATATGCGAACTCACCTGCTATTCCCATGCTTGCAATGCCTGTTACAGCGGCGGTATACATATCGTCGCAAGCACCTGCGAATGAGCCTACAAGTCCTGTTGTCATACAGCCCGTGCCTGTTACCTTTGAAAGATATGGGTGACCGTTTGATATCCTTGCGACTCTTTTTCCGTCTGTTATTGTATCCACCGCACCTGTGATAGCTGCAACGCAGTTATACTTTGCAGCTGTTTTTTTCGCAACGGAAACAGGGTCGTTTTTCTCGTCAGCTTCCGAGGTGTCAACACCCTTTGTGGAAACTTCTAGTCCTGCAAGATATGACATTTCAGAAAGATTTCCTCTGAGTATGCTTATTTTCACATTTTCAAGTATACGCTTTGCAGTTTCATTTCTGAAATTTGATGCGCCTGCTCCAACCGGGTCAAAAACCACAGGAACGCCAAGCTCGTTGGCTTTCTTTCCAGCAGCTACCATTGACTCGACCGTTCTTGCATTGAGAGTACCCATGTTTATAACGAGAGCCTTTGAGATAGAAGTTATATCTGCTGCTTCTGCGATATCGTCTGCCATGATAGGTGAAGCGCCAATGGCGAGAATGCAGTTTGCAACGTCATTTACAGTAACATAATTTGTGATACAATGCACCAAAGGGCATATATCTCTTACCTTGTCTGCTGCTTTCGCACAGCTTTCAATTATAGAGCCCATTATGCTCTTACCTCCTTTGAGAAGCCAAGAAAATTATCAAATACTTTTGCCTTTTTAAGAGCTGTAACGATAACGATAGCAAGAACTGTACCGCCTGCACAGCTTACAAAGAAAGGCAGGATATAAACTGTTATTGCTGCGGCTGGTGCGCCAACCATTGAGCCTGGGAACGCAAGGAGAGAGCCAAGTCCCAGAAGATTTCTGAGAAGTGCGGCTGTGAAGCCAACGCCCACTGCCCATGCAGGTCCAAGGAAAACTGCACCGATTATGTTTACAAGGTGCTGAACAGGTGCGCACTTTGAAGCGCCGATAGGGAACGAAACAAGCGAGCCTACCACTGCAAGGGCTACCAATACTGCTGCGAATACCAATTTGTGAATGTTTGTCTTTTTCATTTTTATTCCTCCATATCGTATCGCACCGCCGAACGAAAAAGAGCAAGTTATCCAGCGGCGCACAGACCGTGGCTATGCTATCCGCTCACGATCTGACGTAAATTATTTTCGGTCGGTGCTCCATCGCACCCTCTCACCCCGAAACACGGGTTCCCTCGCTGAATACTTTTTATGAAAAAGTTCGCAAGACGCTCCTCTTGCACATTACATTCTTTTTATATCTGCTCTCATGTAATTGTCCGATTTTTCGTACAATTGTCGAGCTGACATTCAATTTTAATATCATGTGGGCGAACGCTGTTCGCCCATACATCGAGTTTTCTACTTCTCTGAGCAGAATTTCACTTCTTTGCCCTCAAGTATCATGTTTGTTGTTCTAACGGCACACATCTTGCCGCACATTGAGCAAGTATGTCTGTCGGCAGGTGGGGTCTGCTCAAAGAATCTTCTTGCCTTTTCACCGTCAAGTGCTATCTCGAACATTTCGTCCCAATCCATTTTGTGACGTGCCGCTGCCATTTTATCGTCGATATCTCTTGCACCCTTTACGCCCTTTGCGATATCTGCGGCATGAGCTGCTATCTTGCTGGCGATAATGCCCTCCTTAACGTCGTCAACGTCAGGAAGTCTGAGATGCTCGGCAGGGGTAACATAGCAGAGGAAGTCTGCACCGCTTGCTGCGGCTATTGCTCCACCGATAGCCGATGTGATATGGTCATAGCCAGGGGCGATATCTGTTACCAGAGGTCCAAGTACATAGAAAGGCGCACCGTGGCATATCTTCTTTTCCATTATCATATTTGCGGCGATCTCGTTCATTGCCATATGACCCGGACCCTCTACCATTACCTGAACGTCCTTTTCCCACGCTCTCTTTGTGAGGTTGCCAAGCTCGATAAGCTCGGAGATCTGAGCGGCGTCGGAAGCGTCTGCAAGACATCCCGGGCGGAGTGCGTCGCCAAGTGAGATAGTAACGTCATACTCTCTGAGTATTTCAAGCACCTCGTCATAATACTCGAAGAATGGGTTTTCATTGCCTGTCATCATCATCCATGCGAAAAGCAGTGAACCGCCACGGGAAACGATATTCATTTTTCTTCCCTCACGTCTGAAAGCTTCGATTGCACGTCTGTTGATACCTGCGTGGATAGTCATAAAGTCAACGCCCTCTTCTGCATGGGCTTTTACTACCTTAAGAAAGTCCTGAGCGGATATCTCAAGGAGGTCTTTATCGAGGTAGCCGATAGCGTCATACATAGGAACAGTGCCTATCATGGCAGGCGACTTTGCTACTAGCTCTTTTCTGAAAGTATTGGTCTTGCCGTAGTTTGACAGATCCATGATAGCTTCAGCGCCGAACTTGATAGCCATATCCACTTTCTGCATCTCAATGTCATAATTCTTAGCGTCCCCTGAGATACCGAGATTTACGTTTATCTTAGTTTTAAGACCTTTACCGATACCCTCGGCAGAGAGAGCAGTATGGTTCACATTGGCAGGGATCGCCACCTGACCTGCTGCAACAAGAGCCATAAGCTCGTTTACGTCCATATTTTCTTTCTTAGCCACTGTTTCCATTTCAGGGGTAACGATACCCTTTTTAGCGGCTTCCATTTGAGTTTTATAATTTCTCATAGAACAGTTCCTTTCAAATCGTAATAGTCATAAAAGTGATTAACGGGGCTATGTCCTTTGCCCACTGTGAATGATTTTTCTATTGCCTCGGTGATATAGTTTTTCGCCTTTGTTACAGCGGAGAGCATATCCATACCGTGGGCAAGGTTTGCAGTTATGGCAGATGACAAAGTACAGCCAGTGCCATGGGTATTAGGCGAATCAACACGCTTGCAGGCAAGCTTATGAACGCCCTCTGGGGTACAGAGATAATCCACAGCATCGCCAGTGAGATGACCGCCTTTGACGAGGACGTTTTTTACGCCCATATCCATTATTATCCTTGCGGCTTCTTCCATATGGTTTTCATTCTTTATCTCCAAGCCTGAGATAGCTTCAGCTTCGGGGATATTCGGTGTAAGGAGCGTAACTATAGGAAAGAGCTTTTCCCTCATGGCGGAAACAGTTCCGCCCTCAGAGAGAGCGTCGCCGCTTGTAGCGACCATGACGGGATCGCAGACGATAATACTTGGTTTATACTCATTAAGCTTATCCGCAACTGCTGAAATAATTTCGGCAGTTGGGAGCATACCGAGTTTTACGGCATCGACGTGGATATCCTCAAACACTGCGTCTATCTGTTTTTGTATCTCCTCAACGGGTACGTTGAAAACAGACAGCACACGGGTAGTATTTTCAGCGACGACAGAGGTAATAACGCTCATGCCGAAAGTTTCATTAGCACTGAAGGCTTTAAGGTCGGCTTGTATACCTGCGCCACCGGAGCAATCCGAGCCTGCCACTGACAAACATTTTAACATACTTTATTCCTTTCTTATGGAAAAGGGGAAACAAAAAAACCTCCTGACCATGCAGGAGGTAAATTTACACAAAACTTGCTTCCTACACTGGTATTGACCAACAGGTTCAAAGGGTCAGGTTTTACCTTCTCAACCCAGCTTTTTGCCTGGGTCCCCCTGCAAACTTTATTCGATTTTTCGCAATTTTTCTGCTTTTTTATTATAACACTGGTCAGCGAGATTGTCAAGGAAAAATTGTGTAGATATCGCAAGTATTATCGAGCAAACAAAATCGGGCTGTCGAGGGCACCAGCCCCTACATTTACATTTGAAAATTTGCCGATACAGTGCTATGAAACCAAGCGGGCGACCAAAGGT
>ENA-OYBU01000969-OYBU01000969.1-human-gut-metagenome-genome-assembly--contig:-NODE-969-length-10072-cov-3.245383_pt1 | contig 10072 bp, 7 predicted proteins | sample MGYA00244624_ERZ652861 | MGnify/ENA primary metagenome ERZ652861 (study PRJEB26926, sample SAMN06164691) | human gut metagenome | biome: ENVO:00009003; feature: ENVO:2100002; material: ENVO:00002003... | reverse complement strand
TTCTCCAACTATCTGACCGGCCGCGATGGCAATCACGGCGAATGCGCCCAGCCATGCCGCTGGAAGTATTCGATCGTGGAAGAGAAGCGCCCCGGCCAGTACTTCCCGATCGAGCAGACCGAGAACGGCGCCTATCTGTTCAATTCGCAGGACATGAATATGCTGGGACACTTGGATGATTTGATTGACTCCGGTGCCACCAGCCTCAAAATCGAAGGCCGCGCGAAAAGCGCCTACTATATCGCCGCCATGACCAACGCCTACAAAACCGCGGTTAATGAATACATGATTCAACGCGGTTTTGAAGACGCTGATGGCAATGTTTTGAAGCCTTTCCATGACCGTGTGATTCGCCCGGGCGACCCCGATTTTGGCCAAGGAACCGAAGATCAAGTGATGCGCAATGCTGATGCCGCGTTCGCCGGTGTGGCCGATGAGGGATATGACCGTGGCTCTGATACTGCGGTTGCCGATTCGGTCACCGGCTCGGTTGCCGCAGAACGTGACCGCGTGACGGTTGCTGATGCCGTCGACTCAACTGCCTCTGGTACGCCGGCCGGCACCGCCGTCGAACCCGACGGCATGAGCTCTCACGCCCGTTCCACGCGCCGCAAGTCCAACACCGCGGTCGAACAGATTGAGACCGATTGGAAACATGCGGCCGTTCGCCCGGCCCCACACGTCGAACTGCCCGAATGGCTGCTCGAGGAAACCGACAAGGTGGCCCACCGCGACTACTCCACCGGCTTCTATTACCCGGAGCACAAGGTCACACAGAACACCGACCGCTCCGCCTACTTCCGCTCATGGCTGGTAGTGGGCGAAGTGCTGAGCTGGAGCGCGGACGAAGACGGACGTGTCACGCTGATGAGCCGTAACAAGATTGAGCCCGGTCAACAGGTCGAATTCCTGCTGCCTGGCGAGAGACCATTGGTCTTTACCGTGCCGGAAACCGGCCTGCGCGATGCCGATGGCGCGCCAGTACCCGCCATCAATAATCCGGCGCACGTGTTCTCGATGCCCTGCCCGCACCAGGTGCCCATCAACGCCGCCATCCGCTCGCGCACCAAAAAGCCCACCCTCAAAGCCGAATAACCTACCACTCCGCCCCCGCTGACTGGGGGTGGTCATGAAAATCATGAACACCGCCCGCACCCAAGAAAGAATGCCTTATGCCTGAATACAGCGAAGAAATCCTCGATTCCAACAGCATCAGCTCTACCGATAAAGCCGGTCGCCCTATTCCGGTGACCATCCCCATCGCACTGGCCCCCGGCATCAAGGTGGTGTACACCACGCGACTGGGCGGCCTGAGCACCGGCGATTACGGCAACCTGAACCTCGGCGGCAAGTCCGGCGACGAACCTGAGGCCGTGCTGTCGAACCGCATCGCACTCGCCGAAGCGGTGCAAGCCCGCCTATCGCTGGTCTCCCAAGTACATTCCGGCGTGGCTGTGGACGTGGACGACTCGTTCGTCATCAACACCCCCTTCGGCTTCGACGTGTCCGGCACACATGGTGAGACTGACACTCCGCACGTCATCGAGGCGGACGGCCAGGTCACCGCACAATCCGGCATCGCCCTAGGCATGTTCGCGGCCGACTGTCTGCCGGTGCTGCTGGGCGACCCGGTCACCGGTATCATCGGTGCGGCCCACTGCGGCCGTCGTGGTCTGGAGCGCGGCGTGATCGGCGCCACGGTGGACCTGATGAAGAGCAAGGGTGCCGACCCGGCGAACATCGTGGCCACACTCGGCCCGCGCATCTGCGGCGACTGCTATGAAGTGGGCGACGAGATCGCCGACCAGTTCATCAAGCGCTTCCCGCTGACCAAGACGAAGACCCGTTTCGGCGGTGCCGGCATCGACATCGCCGAAGCCGCGATGATCGACCTCGCCTTCGCCGGTGTACATCAGGTGGTCGATTCGATGCCGCGCGTGCACGCCGCCACCCAGTACCTTGAGGAAGACCCGGAACTCGCCGAACTGTGCCGTACGGACGGCGAAGGCCCGGCCGAGCTCGCGGAGCGCATCGACAACATCAGCCACAGCATGTGCACGCTCGAAAACCCACTGTGGTACTCGCACCGCCGCGCCGCGCTCGCCAACAAAACACACGAAGGCCGCCTCCTCGCCCTCATCGTGCGTGACTAAACGGAGAATGCGAGCACATTCCGTGGAGAAGATGTGATGCAGTTCACGGACGGCCAGCCCTCACCCTACGGTGGTGCCTATGACTGAGAGAGATTTCGATACCCCCGTCGAGACGCCTACCGTCCAGCCGGCCCCCGCTCAGGGCGCCAAACCGGCGCAAACCGTGCCGGTGGTGGCCGTGGTGCTGGCCGCCGGCTTCGGTACGCGCTTCGACCCCGATAATCCCAAGCAGCTTGTCTCCGTGGGCGGCAAGCCCATCGTGTGCTGGAGCATTGATGCCTTTGAACATTGCGACCGCGTCAGCGACATCGTGGTGGTGGTCAATCCCAAGGTGCGCGGTGAAGTGGAAACGTTGGTTGGCGAGATGGGCTACACCAAGGTCCGCGTCATCATTGACGGCGGTGACGAGCGTGTGGACAGTACCGCCACCGCGCTCGACATGCTGGCTACGGCTGGCATTCCGGACGATGCCAAGATTCTGATCCATGACGCCGTCCGTCCGTTCGTGGAACAGTCCGCCATCGACGGTTCGATTGATGCGCTCGACCAGTTCACGGCCGCGACCGTGGCCTACGCCTCAACCGACACCGTGCTGTTGACCGAGGATCTGGGCGATTTGAAAGTGGTCAAGTCGGTGCCGGACCGCCCGAACACCTTCCGCGCGCAGACCCCGCAATCCTTCCGCTTCGCGACGATTCGTCACGCTTACGATTTGGCTGCCGCCGACCCGGACTTCCATCCCACCGACGACACGCGCGTAGTGGTCGATTATCTGCCTGATGAACCCGTCGCCATTGTCTCCGGTGCGGAAACCAACCTGAAGATCACCACGCTGGAAGATATTCCCACAGCTGAGCGTATCGCCGAGGAGATTCTCGGTCGTGATCCCAAGGAAGAGGCCCGCGCCCGCATGCACGCCCTGCTGGCCCAAGCGGCCGGCCAGATGCATCGCTAGACTGGCATTATGCGTGAACTCAATGTTGTGATCTCCGGCTTCGACCACTATGACGGCGTGGAGGTCAATCCCGCCGTCGAAGTGCCCAAGGCCATCGCCGAGCAGGGACTGGGCGTCTCCTCTGCTCCGGACGATCCGTTGGAGCAGGTCGCCGTCACCGTTCATGCTGTCAGCATCCCGGTGAGCTTCGCCAAAGCCTGGCCCACGCTGAAAGAGACGATTGAGGCCACCAAGCCCAATATCGTCATCGCCACCGGGCTCAAGCACGCAGCCCGAGGCGTGATGCTTGAACGATGCGCCACCAACCTGATGGACGCGATCAAGCCAGACGCGGACAACGTGATCCCACGCCGCGAACCCATCGACCCCAATGGCCCGGCCGCCTATTGGACCCGCCTGCCGTTGCGCTCGATCCTGAATGATTTCACGGACGATTCGATTCCGGCCACCTTGAGTTCGGACGCAGGTACGTTCGTATGTAATTCGCTGTTCTACAACTTGCTCAACTGGACCGCCACCCAGGAGCAGGTGCTGGGCGGATTCGTCAGCTTCCCTCCGGTCGTTCCGGCGCATTCCAGCCAGCATGGTCTACCACTCGACCAGCAGATCGCCGCTGGCCGTGATGTGGTGCGCGAAGCCGTGCGCTACTATCTCAAGCCCTCCAGCTCCGACATCCTCATCGCCTAGCACGCTGTGCGCCACGCCGGAATAGAACATGGTTCGCACGCATTGTAACGATTGCGCGTCGCTCAACGCTCAGCGCTAGTGCGATGCGCTACAGTGCTTCAAGGATGTGCCAAGAGCTTTATGCGTGTGCGAAAGGAATAAACAGCGATGGTGGATCGTTTCCCGGTGGTGCTGCGAGGATATGACAAGGAGAAGGTTGATGCTGCCTTCGACGCTACTCAGGAGAGTATGAAGCGTGCGCAGCAGACGTTGGCCAGCATGCGTGAGCAGATTGCGGCGGATGACGACCGTATTCTGCAACTGCAGGCCCAACTTCAGGAAGAGAAGAACAAGAAGCCGGAAGGCAACAGCTTCGCTTCCTTGGGAGCGAACGCCCAGCAGATGCTTGCCTCCGCCGAACAGACGAGTACCGAACTGCTGGAACGCGCCAAGCAGGACGCGTCCTCCATCCGTACCACGGCTCAGGCTCAGGCCGAAACACTGATCAACAACGCCAAGCTGGATGCCCAGCATATTGTTGACGACGCCAATGCCAAGGCCGCCTCGATTCTGACGAACGCCAGCAATCAAGCCGAATCAGTGACCACCTCCGCCAACGAGGATGCCGCACAACTGCGCTCCGAAACTGCCAAGACCATCACCGAACAGCGTCAGACCGTCGAGCTTGAGCTCAGCAACGCGCGCGAAGAGCACACTAAGAAGATGGCTTCCGAACGCTCCACTCAAGAGCGCGAAATCGCCGACATGAAGGCGGAGGCGACCCAGCAGGTTGCCGCAATGCGCAAAAGCGCCAATGAGGAGATCACCAAGCTTAAGTCTGATTCCAACGATCAGATTGAGGCGGCGCTCGCCGAGGCCAACAAGAAGCTCGCCGACGTGCGCGAGCAAGTGTCCAAGATGATGACCGAAGCCCAGCGCAAGGCCAGCGAAATCATTGATGCGGCCAAAACCAAGGGTCAGGAAATCACTGATGAGGCCGAGGTCAAGCGCACCAGCACGATGAGCCAGGTCAACGCCGAGGTCGAGCAGATCCGTCACGACATCGCCGCTCAGCAGGATGAGGCCACGAAGAAGGTCAACGAACTGCTGCAGCACCTCGAAGAGCGTCGTGTGGCGGCCAAGCGGGAAGCCGATGAGTTGGTCGGTCAGGCCAAGAACACTCGCGACCAAGCCGATTCGTATGCCGCGTCCAAGCGCGAGGAGGCGGACATCCAGGCCGCCGCAATCGTACATAAGGCGGGCGAGGAAGCCGATGCGCAGATCGAGGAGCGTCGCGCCGCCGCCCAAAGCGAGCTTGACGGTCTGTCCAAGCGCATCGCCGATCTGCAGGAACGCGAGTCCGTCATCACCCAGCGTGTTTCGGAACTGCGTTCTATGTTCTCGCAGGCGTTCTCCGGATTCGCTTTCGGCGGTAATGCGGCGGCCTCTGGCCAGGATCAGGAAGCCGCTGCCGTGGCGGCATTGCCGGTGGTTGCGCCCGTCCCGGAAGTCAAGCCTGTACACAACGAGGCCGATGACCAGCCGGGTGAGTTGAGTGGAAACGAGTCGGCTGCCGACGATCACAATGAGACAGATGCGGCACCGGCTGATTCGGCTGATTCGGCTGATTCGGCTGATTCGGCTGCGCAGAATGAGCAGTCCGAATCGTCTGAGCCGTCCGAGCACCAGACACAGGGCGAACCGGAGGCCCCGACTCAGGAGAATCCGGCCGTATCTGAGCAGAACGGCGAATGACAGGCCTTCGATTAGACTACTAGCGGTAAGAATTACGGCACCTGCGCTTTCGAGCCAGGTGCCGTATTCGTTTGAATCTGCGCCACAAGCGCACCATCACAGAAGGAGTATGACATGAGTGAATTGACGCCTCTGACCGGTGAAGCGTTGAATACCCTGCGCGGCGATTTCGCACAGAGCGGCACCAACCGTCTGGCCATGAACGCGGTGACCGCCGCCGGCATCGACAAGGTGGCTCGCAATTATGACCGCGCTCGTCTGATGCAGCGTCGTTTCTCCACCATCGTTGACAATGGCGAAGCCACCCATCAGGATCGCTCCGGCCGCTGCTGGCTGTTCAGCTCCCTGAACGTGGCCCGTTTCGTGGCCAAGAAGAACATGAACTTGAAGGAGTTCGAGTTCTCCCAGAACTACGCGATGTACTACGACAAGCTGGAGCGCGTCAACTACTTCCTTAAGGATGTGGCCGCTCTGGTGGCTGCCGGAGAGCCTTCCGACTCCCGCCTGATGCAGCACCTGCTCGCCGACGTGATGGGCGATGGCGGCCAGTGGACCATGGCCATGAACGTGTACAAGAAGTACGGCGCTGTGCCCAAGGACCTGTTCCCGGAGACCGAATCCTCCAAGAACACCGGTGAAATGAACACCCAGCTGCGCCACATGCTGCACACCGCCGTGGCGCACATGTACGCCGCTGACGGCGATGCCTCCAAGGTCGAGGCGATTATTGCCGACGCCACTGCTGCCGGCCACCGTATTCTGACCATCCACCTGGGCGAGCCGCCGGTTTCCTTCGACTGGGAATGGACCGACAAGGATGGCGAATTCCACCGCGACGGCGAGATTACGCCGGTTGAGTTCTGGAAGAAGTACGTGGGGCCGGCTGATCTTGAGGACTACGTGTGCCTGGTGGACGATCCGCGCACCGAGCACGCCAAGGGCAAGAAGATCGGCATCGAGCACCTCGGCAATGTGGCTGGCGGCGACGCCACCGAGTACCTCAACGTGCCAAACCAGTTCATGAAGGACTGCGTCAAGCAGATTCTCGTTGAGCAGGGCATTCCGGTATGGTTCGGTGCCGACTGCCACCCGTTCATGGACCGTGAGAACGGCGCTTGGGCCACCGACCTGTTCGAGTACGGCCGCGTGTACGACGTGGACTTCGATTTGGATAAGGAAGCCCGCGTGCGCTTCGGCGACTCCGCCATGAACCACGCCATGGCTTTCGCCGGCGTTGACGTGGCCGACGACGGCACCACCCGCCGCTGGCGTGTGGAGAACTCTTGGGGCACCAAGATCGCCGACAAGGGCTACTTCACCATGTCCGACGACTGGTTCACCGAATACGTCTACGAGGTAGCCGTCCCGAAGGCCCTGTTGCCCGAGGAATACCAGAAGGCCCTCGAAGAGCCAGCCACCATGCTCCCCGCATGGGATCCGATGGGCGCTTTGGCCTGACTTCGTCAGCCTCCCGGAATCGGCCTGACGGCCAATGCTGTGTTTTCTCGCAGCCTGTCGGCTGCTAGGGTCTCTCCCTCTGTCAGCGCGAAGCCGCTGACAGAGGGAGAGACCGCGGTCGCAGGCCGCACAACAACACAGCATCGCCGCAGGCGAGTCCACACAGGCGAGTCCACCCAAAGTCCATAACTGCCGGCCCAACAAGCAGTCCCCGTAACAAACTGCTATAGTTGGGCTTTTGCGTCTATGGCGACATACCGACAGTACGTATACAAGGAAAGGAGTCGAGCAATGGCAGCACTACGTGGTCCGGATAGTTCCGAGGATGAACGTCGTTTGGGGGAGCAGGCCGTCTTTCCTGAGACCGTCGATGTCAACATTCGTCAGCTTGACCCCATTCCCGCGCCGCGTGCTTTCCTCAGGGAGCAGCCGCTCACCGATGAGATGAGCGAGCTCGTGCTCCACTCGCGGCAGGAAATCCGCGATGTGCTCAACGGCCGCGACGACCGACTGCTCGTCATCGTGGGCCCCTGCTCAATCCACGACCCGAAGGCCGCGCACGAGTACGCAGAAAAGCTGGCTGCCGTCAAGCGCGAGTTGGAAGACCGACTCGTGATCGTGATGCGCGTGTACTTCGAGAAGCCGCGCACCACCATCGGCTGGAAAGGCCTCATCAACGACCCCGATCTGGACGGTCGCTTCAATATTCGTAAGGGCATGTGGCTGGCCCGCAAGGTGCTCACCGACGTGCTGAGCCTCGGCCTGCCCGCCGCCACCGAATGGCTTGACCCCATCACCCCGCAGTACATCTGCGACGCGATCAGCTGGGGTGCCATCGGCGCGCGTAACACCGAATCCCAAGTCCACCGCGAACTGGCCAGTGGCCTGTCCATGCCGGTGGGCTTCAAGAACTCCACCGACGGCTCCATCAAGGCCGCCGCCGATTCCTGTTTCGCGGCCGGCTTCGAGCATCACTTCCTGTCCATTAACTTGGACGGTCGCGTGATTTCCGCCGAAACCAAAGGCAACCCGGATTGCCATCTGGTTCTGCGCGGCTCCAGCCACGGCCCGAACTACGATGCCGAATCCGTGCGTCAAGCTCTGGAAGACCTCAAGGTTTCCAAAGCGTCCGGCCCGAGCCAGCATGGCCTCGTCATCGATGCCGCCCACGGCAACTGCGGCAAAGACGAAAACCGCGAAGCCGAAGTCATCGAAGAGATCGCTGAGCGCCTGGCGCACGGCGAACAAGGCATCACCGGCGTAATGATGGAAAGCTTCTTGGTCGGCGGTCACCAAAAGCCGGCCCCGCTCGACCAGTTGGTCTACGGTCAGTCCGTCACCGACTCTTGCGTGCCGTGGGAACGCACCAACGAACTGCTGCACACCCTAGCCGACGCCGTCACCGCTCGCCGCTCGGCTAAATAGCTTTGTCTTTGTAAAAATGCTCACTGAGACCCACTCAGTGAGCATTTTTTGCCAATAACGGTGGTCATGTCAGTTTGTTCCCGTGACACCTTATCCTTGGGAAGGATACTGACCCAAGGAGAGATGTTATGCAGCAGCAGGAGGAAGCAGCACATTCGCTGCATCCGTTGCAAGTCGGTCCGCAGCCGTTGAACACCCCAGAAGAGCTTCGCGCCATTCGTCAGGCGATGGGGGAGGGGAAGAACCCGCTCGTTGCCACTGATGTGCCGCGTTGGGAAGATCAGGTGGGTGTCAGTCGCATCATCAACCGCCGCGTATTGGAGTTGGAGCCGCTGCCCACGCCCGCGCAAGTGCTCGCTGAACTCCCGCTGACTGATCAGGCTCAGGAAATCGTCGCCTACTCGCGTGATGAGATTCGCGCGTGCCTGTACGGCCAAGACGACAGGCTGTTGGTCATCGTCGGCCCCTGTTCGGTTCATGACCCGAAGGCCGCGCTGGACTACGCGCGCCGATTGGCCAAGCTGAAAGATGAGCTCGGTGAACAGCTGCTCATCGTCATGCGCGTGTACTTCGAGAAGCCGCGCACTACCATTGGCTGGAAGGGCCTGATCAACGACCCGGATATTGATGGCAGCCACAATATTCGCAAGGGCCTGTTGCTTGCTCGCAAAACCTTGCTTGGTGTGCTGAAGGAAGGATTGGCGGCCGCCACGGAATTTCTGGAGCCCACCAGCCCGCAGTTCATCTCGGACGCGGTGAGTTGGGGCGCCATTGGTGCGCGCAACACGGAAAGCCAGATCCACCGCCAATTGGCCAGCGGGCTTTCCATGCCGGTCGGCTTTAAGAATGCCACTGACGGCTCGGTGAAGGCAGCGGTCAACGGTTGCTTCGCCGCTGCTCAGCAGCACACGTTCTTCGGCATTGACCATCTGGGGCGTGCCTGCGCAGTCGAGACCCTTGGCAACCCGGACTGCCATGTGGTGTTGCGCGGCTCGATTCACGGCCCGAACTACGATGCCGAATCCGTGGCCAAAGCCATGGAAGACGTACGCGCCGAAATGCCCGCCGAATCCGCAGCCTCGCATGGTCTGATTGTTGATTGCTCGCACGGTAACTCCGGCAAGGACGAACATCGTCAGGCCGAAGTCGTGCGCAATATTGCCAGCAGAATTGCAGCTGGCGAACAGGGTATTACCGGCATCATGATGGAAAGCTTTATTGAAGGAGGCAATCAGAAGGCCGCGCCGCTTGATCAGCTGGTCTATGGCAAGTCGATTACTGACAAGTGCATCAGCTGGGAAGAAACTGAGGCCTTGCTGCGCGAGCTTGCGGAAGCCGTAGCCACACGGCGTTGGCACTGAGTTGCGTCATCGGCTCTCTCGCGGGAGCAATGCAACGAAACGTCTCTACCCCTCAGCCTGCCATTCGGCGGCCACCTCCCCTGACAAGGGGAGCCGAAAGTGTTGTGAAAGGAACTTACGTATGGGTATGAAAACTGTAGCTATTATTGGCGCATTGGATGAGGAAGTGGCGCTGATCGCCAAATCGCTCACGCATGTGACGCACACCGCCAAGGGCAGCCTTGACATCGTGTCCGGCACGGTCGACTCCTTCGGTTCTGACGTCATCAAGGTTGCCGCAACGGTAGGCGGCATGGGAC
>ENA-OYBU01000957-OYBU01000957.1-human-gut-metagenome-genome-assembly--contig:-NODE-957-length-10152-cov-4.443498_pt1 | contig 10152 bp, 9 predicted proteins | sample MGYA00244624_ERZ652861 | MGnify/ENA primary metagenome ERZ652861 (study PRJEB26926, sample SAMN06164691) | human gut metagenome | biome: ENVO:00009003; feature: ENVO:2100002; material: ENVO:00002003... | reverse complement strand
ACCCAGAGCTCCGGAAGGACGCCGCGGTGACGGCGACCGCGGCCCCCGCGGCAACCGCCCTGACGGTCCCCGTCCCCAGCTTGATCCCAACCGAGCCCCCATCATGATGGCCGGCTGGATGCTGATCGAAGAAAAATACGATGCCGACAAGGACGGCAAGCTGAATGAAGCTGAAATGACGCAGCTCAAGGCTGATGCCGACAAGGCTCTGGAAGCACGCCGCGCCGCACGCAGGGAAGCCAGAAAGGCAGCCCGCGGCAATGACACGCCTCCGCCCGCTCCGGCTCCGGCTGAAGAAGGCGAATAATCTACCCGCACAGCAAAAGAGAGAAAACAGAGATACGGCCCCGTCTGCCTCACGGCAGGCGGGGTTTCTTTTTAGCCGGAAAAACACGGGGAAATACCCCGCTGCCTGTTGTTGAAAAGAAGGAATGGCAGAACCGGGGAAGGTACCGGGAGAGTCCTCCTTCCATGCCAGTTCTTTCCCATGTCCTACGGAATCCGGCTTCTTCCTTTCCGGACATTAAAAAGCCGGGGAAGGCACAGCCTTTCCCCGGCGTCATAAACTCAACTGATCCAGGATACCGGATCAGGCTCCGGCCTTCATGGCCTGCTTGACTTCCGCATGCAGCCCATGCTTTCTGGAGAAGAGGAGCGCCGCCGGAGAAGCGATGAAGATGGAGGAATACGTACCAATCAGGATACCGGCGGAAATCGTCCAGGCGAAGTCTTCCATGGAAGGACCGCCGAAAAAGTACAGGCAGACCAGCACGGCCAGCGTGGAAAGGGACGTCAGCAAGGTACGGGAAAGCGTTTGATTGATGGCGTCATTCATGATTTGCTCTGCACTTTCGTTCGGGTCAGCATAGCGTATGTATTCGCGAATGCGGTCGAACACGATGATCTTGTCGTTGATGGAATAGCCCGCCACCGTCAGCAGGGCGCCGATGTGAATCACGTTCAATTCCGTGCCGCTGATGATCACCAGGCCCAGCACCAGCAGGACGTCGTGCGTCAGGGCGATCACGGCCCCGATGGCAAAGGTCCATTCAAACCGCACCGTCAGGTAGATCATGATGCCCAGAATACCGAAGAACAGGGCCCATGCGGAGGTAATCAGCGTGTCGTACCCCATGGACTGGCCGATGGTTTCCTCACTGAACGGCGCGTTGTCCAGCACCGGGAAGGATTTCTTCAGGGCGGAGTTGATTTCCGCCTTGTCCTGGGCATTGTCGGAAAAGTTGACCAGGATGTTCACCTTGCTGCTGTCCGTGGATTCCGCCACTTCCTGCACGGTAGCCTTCTGGGTCAGGGCCAGCTTGTTGACGACATCTTCCGCCTCCTTGACGGAAATGTCCCCCTTGTTGACCAGATAGGAAATGGAGGAACCGCCGGTGAAGTCCATGCCCAGGCAGTCCTTGCCCTTCATGGCCCCTACCACGATGCAGATGACCAGCAGAATGGCGGAAATGGAGCAGGACCAGCCGCGCTGGCCCATGAAGTTGATGTTGCTCTTGCTCTTGAAGAGGTTCAGGAATTTGACATCTTTCATGATGCCGATCGTGTCCGCCCAGTAGAACAGGACGCGGGTGACGAGAATGGCCCCGATCATGGAAGTAATGACGCCCACCGTCAGGGTAACGGCAAAGCCTTTGATGGTGCCCGTAGCCATCCAGTACAGGATGACGGCCGTAATCAGGGAGGTAATGTTGGAGTCGAAAATGGCGGAAAAGGCCTTGTCGAAGGAATTGCGGATAGCCACGCGGAAGGGGCGTCCCGCTTCCTTTTCTTCCCGGAGGCGTTCGTAAATAAGCACGTTGGCGTCCACCGCCACGCCCAGGGTAAGCACGATACCCGCAATGCCCGGAAGAGTCAGTTCAAAGCCGAAGATGGACATGGCGCCCAGCAGAAGCAGGGCGTTGATCGTCAGGCCCACGATGGCCACCAGACCGGCAAAGCGGTAGTAGATGATCATCATGATAAAGCACAGGATCAGGCCCGTGATGCCGGCATATTCCCCCTGAAGCAGGGCCGTATGGCCCAGCGACGCGGAGATTTCACTGGCGGATTCAAAGTTGAGCTTGTTGGTCAGCGGGTTGGAGAGGACCTTCGTCAGGGCTTCCGCCTCACCGGGGCCGTCCAGGCCGGTAATCACGAAGCTCTTGGAAAGAACGGAGTTTACAGTGGGCGCACTCTTGACCACGTCATCCAGAACGACGGCCATGCGGTCACGTTTGAGCTCCATGCGGGAAGTCAGGTTGTACATCTTGTCCGCGCCGTCGTTGCTCAGCGTAACAGCTACTTCCGTAGGGCGGGAAAGGTCCACGCCCGCATGGACAATGTCCTTGCCCGTCAGTGATTCACGTTTCTCCAGGAAAAGCTTTTCCGTAACTTCCTCTCCCTTTCCGTTCTTGAACGTGTATTCATACAGCCTGTAGCCGGGAACGCGCACGCGCCCTTCCGCCACCAGTTCATAGTTGCGGGGGTGGACAGGCAGAATCTGGAGCTTGGCCACCTTGGTCAGGATGGACTTGGTTTCCTCGCGCTTGGCGGGGTCCGCCGCGGGAATTTGGACTTCAATCAGGTTCAGATCATCCTTCTTCTTGGGGCGGATGATGACGTCGTTGGCTCCGGTGCTGTTCAGGCGGTCCGTCAGGATGGTGCACGCCTGCTCCATGGCCTCGTTAGTCAGCGGAATCGGCTTGCCGTCGTCCCCAATGTTCGGTTCCACGCTCAGCGTGAAGGAAACGCCCCCGGCAATGTCAATGCCGTATTTCAATCCCTGCTGGAAAAGGGAAAAGAGGGAAAAGGACGCAATGCCGATGATAAAGAAGGTCCCGGCATTGCGCTTGACCTTGTCCTGGTCAGAACCCAGGTACCAGAAAAACACGCCCAGCAGAACCAGACCGCCTACGAAAATAAACAGAGGGTTGTTGAAGAGATCGTAAATAAACGCGAGAGACGCGGACATGCCGCCGGCCGCGGGGAGAGTATCGGCAGATGCCAGGAGATTCATAGACATTTCAATCCGGATTGGGTGTGAGTAATACGGCAAGGGATTTTGGAGAATTTCATCAGCAGGTCAAGCCTTCTGTGCGTGTACCGCCGGATGATCCGGTTCCGCCCGCCAAATGCCGGAAAGCGCGGCGCCGCCGCAATAAAAAACCCGGTCTCCCTCAGGGGACCGGGTTGAAAAGGGAAGCGGCAGGCAAGCCTTACATGCCAGCCATTGTCTCCACCGGAACGGAAGCCGGAGCGGCAGGGACGGGATTGGGAATGGTCTCCATCCCCGGTGTGACAGGAGAAATGGGAGCAGCAGGAGACAGAGGCTGCACCGGGGAAGCCTGGCGGGAAGCGGCGCGGCCGCGGCGCAGCAGTTCGGAACGGTCACAAGCTCATACCCCCGGTTTTTCAGCCCCTTCACGATGGCGTCCACGGCCGCTACGGTGGAAGCATGGATATCATGCACCAGGATAATGGAGCCGGGCTTGGCCCCGTTCACGGCGCGGGCGGCCACCACGGCGGAACCGGGCTTGCGCCAGTCGTTCGTATCCACGTCCCACATGATGGTGGTAAACCCGAAGCGCTGCCGCGCCCAGGAGGCCACTCCCGCATTCGTATAACCGCCCGGAGGGCGCATGACCACGGGGATCATGCCGCAGGCGTTGCGGATGGCTTCATTGGTCCGCTGAAGCTGGTCTTCCGCCTTCTCGCGGGATACCTTGCTCAGATAAGCATGGTTCCAGGTATGATTCCCCACTTCATGGCCTTCATTGACCATGCGGCGCACTACCTGGGGATGGGCCGTCACGTTGCAGCCCTGCACGAAGAAAGTACCTTTTACGTTATTGTTGCGCAGGATATCCAATACCCTGGGGGTGAGCGTTCCGTGGGGGCCGTCGTCAAAAGTCAGGGCCACCACCTTGTCCGGAACGGCCACGCGGTTCACCGTGACGCCCGGAATGCGCGGAGCCAGGGGGACATCATTGTAAGATGGGCTCACGGACGGCACGGGAACGGACTTTTCAGGCAGCTTCACCACGGGACGGTCCGGCTTTTTTCCCGGAGCGGTGACGGGAGCCAGCGCCGTTCCGGCGGAAACGGAATTTCCGGTCGTCCGGCCAGCCTGGTCCTGATGGGAGGAACAGGCGGAAAGACCGATGATCACGGCGCATGTAAGGAATAAACGTTTCTTCATGACAGGTTTTTGCACGGTGTACGCCGATCGGGTCTTCTTGTCACGTCCTAAATCATCCATGAATGCGGCATGAACTCCAATAAAGAACGGTTGTGAAAAGAGGGCGCAGGGCCCTGTTACGGATTTTCCATGTCAATGTAGCTGACGGAGATCGTCTTCCTGGGATTGGACGGGTCTCTCACCTCCACCTTCATCCGCTTGAAGAACCAGGAACCGTCCTTGAGCTTCATCAGGGAATCAATCATGAATCTTTTGGCCAGCTCTCCACGGCCGTCGATGCCGTCTATCTGCCACATGGCCCCGTTTTCCTTGTCAATCCAGACGCGTACCCAGGCGTACTGCCCCACCTTGGGATTGGGATTCGGAATCTGGACGATCCAGCAATCCCTGCCCTTCACCGTGCTGGCCGCGTCGTCCTTCACTACCTTGGCGGCGGGCCAGTACAGGTAGCGCATCGAAAGGTCTTCATACGTCACGTCCGTTCCCGCAATGGGCACGGAATACCGGGTCACAGGCAGAACTCCTGCCCTGCCGTCCTTCCAGGACAGGATTTCCTGGCCGCGGTCCTTGAACTTCAGGTCGAACCTGTTCCAGACTCCGCCCTGCTGGTACTGGAAGACAATCAGGTTGCCGCGCAGGCTCATGGAGAAAGGCACTTTCACGCTGCGCTTGCGTATCTGGCCCTTGACATCCTTGTTTTCCTGTAAGGTGGCCGCCTGGCGGACCCTTTTCAAAAGCTGCCCGGCATCCGGAACCGCTCCCTGCCCCCACATGGGCGCCAGGGAAAGCACCATGACGGCCATGCCCGTAAAAAAAGCTGAAAGTGAAGGGTGTTTTCTCAACATGAATTGCTCATACCATCCCGGAAACGCAGAAAAAAACCTTTTCTCAGTCACCGGAAGGCCTCCGTGACATTTTGCTCCGATTTTGCTCGACTAGGTTATACAAAAAGACAAGATGTGCCCAACGACATTTACCAACCACTATGATGGAAACGCCCGCATTCCTGAAACCCATCCAGTCCTACCCCGGAGAAATCGTCCAGTTTATTGAAAGAATCCCGGGAGTGGACGTAACCGGAGACCGCCAGACCGTCCTGGAACGGCTGGAACCGTACCACAGGGCAGAGGTGGAAACTCTCGGCTGGCGGTGGAAGGACCTGCGCCGCGCAGAGCAGGTGCATGGAACCAGGGTGGCGCTGGTGGGTGACATCGGCTCCAACTATCCCGTGGAAGGCGTGGACGGCCTCCTGTGCTCCGGAGTTTCCGACTGCGTGCTCGCCATCTACGTGGCAGACTGCGCCGCCGTCTGGCTGTACGACAAGGAAAACTGCCACCGCGCCCTGATCCACTCCGGCAAGGCAGGAACGGCAGGCAACATCGTCGCCAACACGATCAGGTCCATGAAAAAATTCCTGGGTGTCGATCCCGCGAACTTGATCGCCGTCATTTCCCCCTGCGTACGTCCTCCGCATTATGAGGAGGACATTCCCACAGCCATCAAGAACCAGCTCCTCAATGAAGGAGTGCTGGAAGAACAGATCCATGACTCCGGGCTGGATACCGCCGCAGACACCAGGCGCTTCTACTCCTACCGCATGGAAAAGGGGCAGACGGGCCGCATGCTGGCCCTGTTCGGGCCGGACCACGCCACGCGCCCCCACCAGATCATCATCTAACCTCAGGGAATCAGAAGATTCCCGCCTCCCTTTTCAGTGCATCACGATTCCGCCGTGGTGCGCTGTTTTTTTGCATGGGCCATATCCGTTTTGCAGGATGGGACCGGCCGCGCAATCCCCGCACGGGGACCAGGCTGCGCCCCTCTGCGGCAGGACCGCTCCGTCCGCACCGGACACGCCAATCCAAAATGCCGCTCCCGCACTTAAACATCATTTCATTTACGATTATGGCAGTAACAATCACAGACAATTATCAGGTCAAGTACACCAAAAAATGGGGCACCCTGCTTCAGCAGCACGCCTCCCGGCTGGACAAATACGTCAGCGTCATGCGCGACTTGAGCGGCAAGGTGGTCTTTCTGGACCAGTTTGGCGTTCTGGACTTCACGGAAAAGACGACCCGCGTAGGGCAGACCGTCCTGAACGAGGCACCCACCACACGCCGTTCCATGCGTCCGCGCACCTTCACCAAAGCCATCGGCTACGATGAATTCGACGCCACGCGCCTGGGCGACATGGACCTCCCGGTCAGCAAGACCATTGAGGGCCTCCAGGCCGCCGCAGGCCGCCGCATGGACGACGTGATGATCTCCGGCTTCCTGGATACGAACTATGTGGGCGAGGACGGCATGACCGCCGTTCCCTTCAAGGAAAGCCAGCAGATTCCTGTGGACCATGTGGACAGCGGCACCAAGGCCAACAGCAACCTCACCGTAGCCAAGCTGCGTGCCGCGCTCCAGCTCTTTGAGGAAAACGAGGCCTGGAACCAGGACGCTCCGCAATTCGGCGACCAGCTGGTCATCGCGGTAACCAGCTCCCAAATCATGAGTCTGTTGCGGGAAACGGAGGTCAGCAGTTATGACTTCAACAACGTCAAGGCTCTGGTGGAAGGCAAGATAGACTCCTTCATGGGATTCAAGTTCATCCGCACACAGCGCCTGCCGAAGGCGGAGAACGGCACCCGTTCCTGTCTTGCCTGGGTCAAGAGCAAGGCCCAGTTCGGCATCTGGAACGACTTCAAGGTGAAGCTTTCCGTGCGCGACGACATGGAAGAGGCGCTCCAAATCCGCGCCAAATTTGCCTGCGGCGCCACGCGCCTTCAGGAGGAAGGCTTCGTCAAGATCCTCTGCGACGAAGGGACAAACTAATCCCTCCCTGCAAGCCGCCTCCGCGGCATTTGAGAACCACGCCCCGGACCTTCCCGAAAGGTCCGGGGCATTTCTATTTCTTGCAGGAAAGCGAGTTTGACTTTTGCCGCACGCTGGATAGATTGCCCGGATGAAATGGAAGTTTCTTCCCCTGGTTATCCTCATGACGGCCCTGACGGCTTTTGCCCCGGCAAAAGGGGAGCAGACACGCGTGCTGATCGTGGACGGCTTTTCCAACCACGACTGGAAACGCACGACGGCCTGCCTGACCGACCTGCTGGAAAAACACGGAGGCTATTCAGTGGACGTCAGCACTTTCCCCGCAGACGCTCCGCAGGAGAAACGCGAAGCATGGAATCCGGAATTCAGGAATTACGACGTAGTGATCCAAAACACGAATGGAGGAACACAGGGCCCCGAATGGGGATCAAAAGCCAAAAAATCTCTGGAGCAGTATCTGAAGGAAGGAGGGGGAATGCTGGCCTTCCACTCCGCCAATAACGCCTTTCCCCAATGGCCGGAATACAACCGCATGATCGGGCTGGGATGGCGGCCCCGGGATTACGGCAGCTCCCTGATCGTCACCGATGACGGCGCCGTGCTCCGCCTGCCGCCGGGGGAAGGGGGCCCTACCTCCCACGGAGCGCGGATTGACGCGCTGGTGACGCGCCTGGGGGACCACACCATGCACGCGGGGCTGCCGCGCCAATGGAGGGCGGCGGACATAGAAGTGTACCGGTACACGCGCGGCCCCGCCGAACAGGTGCAGGTGCTCTCCTACGCGCGGGAACCCGCCACGGGGCTCAATTTTCCGATCGAATGGACGGTACGGTACGGCAAGGGAAGGGTGTACACCTCCACGCTGGGGCATGTCTGGCCCGGAGATCCGGATCTGAAGGGCGTGCAATGCTCCGGATTCCAGACCCTGCTTTTCCGCGCCCTGGACTGGCTGGCCGGAAAACCGGTGGACGGGAGTGTCCCGGCGGACTTCCCGCCTCCGGACAAGACATCCCTGAGAACATATCCCGCAGCGTCAGCTTCCGCCGCTCCATGAATGCGGACGTCATCCGGAACGCCTCTGGAGGAAATTGTTCATTCCGTCTATAAGAACAGCCGCTTCCCTTTCCTTCAGAACGGGATTCCGCTCATTCCCGGCAACGCTTCCGGCAAGCCCTTCAAATGGATGAATGTCACTAATAGAAGATTGACCTTCCTTTCTTTGTTGGGATAGTAGGAAGCATGCAGCAGATTTTACGTGAACATCAAACCTATCCGCCCAAAATAGTGGCGTCCATCACCTCCTGGGAGGTCTGGAAAACGCTTAAAGGCAAGGATTTGAAAGACCAGTGCGACTGGGTGGAACTGCGCGTGGACGCGCTGCCCCCGGAGCTTGCGCCGGAACAGGTCATGGAATTCAGGCCGGAAATGCCTTTGCTGGTCACCGTCCGCTGCCATGAAGAAGGCGGCCTGCGCCGCATTCCGGAAGAAGAGCGCTTCTCCCTGCTCCGCGCCTACATGCCTTGCGCCACGGCCATCGACATTGAAATCAAGTCCATGCGCCACGGCAGGGAACTGGTCATGGAAGCCGCCGACCGCGGCATCCTCGTCATCGGCTCCACCCATGACTTTCAAATCACGCCGGGCGTGGACTACCTGCGTGAACAGGAAAAGAAGGCCCGCGCCTACAGGGCCGACATCGTCAAATTCGCCTTCACCCCCTGCGTCGCGGGCGACATTCAGACTGGAGTGCAACTTTTCAAAAAGCCGAAAGGCCCCATCGCCGTGATGGGCATGGGACCGATGGGCCCCGTCTCCCGCCTGCTTTACTCCCAATTGGGCTCCTGCCTGGTATACGGCTACCTGGGGGACCAGGAGGCGGCTCCCGGCCAGTGGCATGTCTCCCTCCTCAAGGAAACCCTCCGCAACCTCGGCCCCATTCTCAGATAACACCGGAGATTCCTTTCCCGCTCTTTCATGAACATCATTACTTCCGCTTTTCTGGCGGCACGCCCAAAAACGCTCACCGCATCCCTGATTCCGGTATGGGCGGGCTGCATGGTCGTGCAGAAACTGACGGGCCACTGGGACGTGCGTCTGGCGCTGCTGACCTTCGCTTCCTGCCTGTGCATCCAGATAGCCTGCAATTTCTTCAACGACGCCATTGACCACGCGAAACACGCGGACACGGAACGCCGCACCGGCCCCGTCCGCATGACGGCCAGCGGAGCGTTGTCCCACAGGGCGGTCATGCTCTTCGGCGGCTTGTTCCTGGCGGCGGCATGCCTTCTGGCCCTTCCCCTCATTGAACTGCGGGGGTGGCCCATCGTCGCCATCGGCATTCCCTCCCTCTACTTCTCCTACGGCTATACGGGCGGCCCGTGGCCTCTGGCATACAAGGGACTGGGAGAAGCATTCGTTATCCTCTTCTTCGGGCTGGTGGCCGTCCTGGGCACCATTCTGGTGCAGATAGGCACGGCCCCGGTAGTCCCCGGCACGCTGGTGGACTCGCTGGCGGTGTACAACGCCGGAATCGTTCTGGGAATCCAGTGCGGCCTGCTCTGCGCCGTCATGATCTCCGTCAACAACATCCGGGACAGGAAAGAAGACCAGACCACCGGAAAGCGCACCCTGGCGGTACGACTGGGGGAAGGAAAGGCGCGCGCCATGGCCCAGGCGTTCATCGTGGCAGCCTACATCACGCTGCCCACTTCCTGCCGGGCCCTGCATCTGGACCTGTCCCGCCTGTGGTGGATGTGGATTCCCTCCATCCTGCTGGGGGGCTACCTGATGCTGCTCATCCGCAAAACGCCGGCGGACAAGAGCATGAACAGGCTCCTGGCCCTTTCCTCCGTCCATTTGATCCTGTACCTGGCCACCTACACAATTTTACCCGGAAACTGAAAAACGCCGCTCCGCCCCACCGTAGTAAAAGACGTATCATGAATCCTCTCAAACTCGTTCCCGTTTTTCTCATTCTTCCTGTACTGTTCTCCTGCACGCAAAAAAGCACTCTGGAAATCGCCACCGGAAAGGTGACGACGATCAAGCTGGGCAATGTCGTCCGCATCAAGGAAATCAACGTGCTTACCTCTACGGATGACGGAACCTTCGCCAACATGGCGGGAACC
>ENA-OYBU01000908-OYBU01000908.1-human-gut-metagenome-genome-assembly--contig:-NODE-908-length-10668-cov-5.996325_pt1 | contig 10668 bp, 8 predicted proteins | sample MGYA00244624_ERZ652861 | MGnify/ENA primary metagenome ERZ652861 (study PRJEB26926, sample SAMN06164691) | human gut metagenome | biome: ENVO:00009003; feature: ENVO:2100002; material: ENVO:00002003... | reverse complement strand
ACAAGTAGGCTGACAGTTTGCTTTTTCATATTGAATTTCGTTTATAAATCAACATATCAATCAAAAAACTTTATCGACAAATATAGAACTTATTAACGAACTGCACACATAAAAAAGGAAAAATTAATTCCGGCAAACGGTTAAAACTTTCTATCTTTGCAGCGCTTATGAAGGAACTCCGTTACATACTGGCTGTACTCTTTTCCTCCCTTATCATTATAAGCGGAGTGGGGATTTCTGTAGTTCAGTATTGCTGTGCCGTATGCGAGACGACACAAAGTTGCTGCACCTCCGGCTGTTCCAAATGCCATCATGCACATCGTGGTTCACAAAAAACATGCAAGGATACCGGCTGTACAGCCGTCTACTACAAGGTGGATTTCGTGAAGCATGCACACGAGTCTGTTTCGTTCGTGCCATTCCTTACACTGTTTTGCGAGCAACTGCCGCTGTTTGATCACTCCTTGCCGCAGGTGGCTTGTACTCCGAGAGTTGTTTCAGGAGCACCGCCATATGTCGTCGGCTCGCGTCATTATCTGGCGCTCTATTCCACGCTTCTCATTTAGTGTTGTTTTATACGGGGCAATGACCTGGATTGCCCGGAGGGAACTGTTTGTTTTTTAATCACTTCTTTAAGTATAAAACAGAAATGAAATATAGTTTGATAGCCATTCTTCTGTTCTCTTTCACCGCCTTGCAGGCGCAGGTAAAGGGAACGGTAAAGGATAATTTGGGCGACCCGATTGCGGGTGCCAACCTCTTCTGGCAGGGAACCACCCAAGGTACCACCACTTCGGCGGACGGTACTTTCTCCTTGTCCAAACCCAATGACAAGCATATGCTTGTAGTCAGCTTTATCGGTTTTGAGAACGATACGATACACGTCAGTAACCGCAATGAGACGCTCGACATTGTCTTGCGCGAAGGGGTGGAACTGAGCGAGGTGAATGTGGTCAGCCGTAAGTTGGGCACCATGAAGCTGCGCAACAGTGTGATGAATGAAGATATGATAAGTAGCGCCGAGTTGAGTCGTGCCGCCTGCTGTAACCTGGGAGAGAGTTTTGTGACCAATCCCTCGGTGGACGTCACCTACTCTGATGCCGCCACCGGTGCTAAGCAAATCAAGCTTCTCGGCTTGTCCGGTACGTATGTGCAAATGATGACGGAGAATATCCCCAACTACCGCGGCTCTGCCGCCCCCTACGGACTGGGTTATGTACCCGGGCCATGGATGCAGAGTATTCAGGTGAGCAAGGGCAGTTCATCCGTGAAGAACGGCTATGAGGCCATCACGGGACAAATCAATGTGGAATTCAAGAAACCCCAGTTGCCCGAAGCCGATTGGTTTTCCGCCAACCTCTTTGCCAGCAGCACCAACCGTTACGAAGCCAATGCCGATGCCACGGTGAAACTCTCCAAACGTTGGAGCACCTCTTTGCTGGCGCATTACGAGAATGAGACCAAAGCTCACGACAGCAACGACGACGGCTTTGCCGACATCCCCCGTGTGGAGCAGTACAACCTCTGGAACCGCTGGGCATACATGGGCGACCGCTACGTCTTCCAGGCAGGCATCAAAGTGCTTACAGAAGACCGCAACAGCGGGCAAGTCAGCCATGGCAAAACGTCCCTGGCAGACCCTTATAAGATAAGTATAGGTACCGACCGCTACGAAGCCTTCACCAAGAACGCCTATATATTCAATAAGGAGAAGAACACCAACCTGGCATTGATCCTTTCCGGCTCCCTGCACAAGCAGGATGCCTTGTACGGACGGAAAATCTACGATGTGGACCAGCACAACGCTTATGCCTCCTTGCTGTTCGAGACGGAACTGACCAAGCGTCAAAGCCTTTCTGCCGGACTGAGCTTCAACTATGACTCCTACGACCAGCACTACCGCCTGGACAATGACGCCGCACAGCCTTTGACAAAGAAATTCACCAAAGAAGCCGTCCCCGGCGCCTACGTGCAGTACACCTACAACTGGGACGATAAACTGGTGCTGATGGGCGGTATCCGCGGCGACCATAGCAGTGAGTACGGCTATTTCGTCACTCCGCGTTTCCATGTGAAGTACAATCCCAACGAGTATGTACATTTCCGTCTTTCGGCAGGAAAGGGATACCGCACGAACCATGTGCTGGCCGAGAATAACTACCTGCTGGCAAGCAGCCGCCGGATAGACATCGCCAAACGTCTTGACCAGGATGAGGCCTGGAACTATGGCGCAAGCACTTCCGCCTATATTCCCTTGTCCGGCAAAACCTTGAACCTGAATGCGGAATACTATTACACGGATTTCCGCAAGCAGGTGGTGGTGGATATGGATACGGACCCGCATGCCGTTCTGTTCTACAACCTTCACGGCCGTTCCTATTCGCAGGTAGTGCAGGTGGAGGCAAGCTATCCGTTCTTCCCGGGTTTCACCTTTACCGCGGCTTACCGTTGGACGGATGCCAAAACGAATTACAACGGAGAGCTGATGGAGAAACCCCTTACCAGCAAGTATAAAGGTTTGCTGACGGCTTCTTATCAGACACCTTTGGGATTGTGGCAGTTTGATGTGACTTTGCAACTGAACGGTGGCGGGCGCATGCCGGCTCCATACGAACTGACAGACGGCAACTGGTCGTGGGAAAGGCGCTATGGCGGCTTCGAGCAGTTGAGTGCCCAGGTGACGCGCTATTTCCGTCGCTGGTCTATATACGTCGGTGGCGAGAACCTGACAAACTTCAAGCAGAAAAACCCCATCATTGATGCTTCCAATCCCTGGGGAAGCAACTTTGACGCTACGATGGTGTGGGGACCGATGCATGGGGCAAAAGCCTATGTAGGTGTCCGTTTTAACTTGCCGAGAATATAATATTATTTATTAAATCAATAGCGAAACAATGAAAACAAGAAGATTTTTAATGACTTTGGCAGTTGTACTCTTCTGTGCATCTGCCGCAATGGCGAAAGACATCCGTACAGCCGTGTTCAAGGTGGCGCAGATGAAGTGTGAGAACTGTGTAAGGAAGATAAACAATAACATCCGTTTTGAGAAGGGACTGAAGGACTTCCACACAGACCTGAAGACAAAGACGGTAACCATCACGTATGATGCCGACAAGACCAATGTGGAAAAGTTGAAAGAAGGTTTCCAAAAGTTCCATTATGAAGCGGAGTTTGTCAAGGAAACCAAGCAGGACGATAAGAAGTAATTGAACAAACTGCTCATTTCGGTTGTTGCTTTATTAAAGCGGAACAACAACCATCTAAAAAATAAATCGAATGAGCAATATAATTACTAAGGCACATCCCGTGCCGGATATGCACAGCACGGGATTGCGCGTCGTCGGTGCATGGCTTTTTGCCATCGTACTGATACTGTTTTCTACAGTCTTTGTGCATGTACCCTATACCCGTGAAATACAGATGGTACTGGCAATTCCGGTACTGCTGTTTTTCGGCGCTCCTTTTTATGCCGGTGCCTGGAAGGGAACCCGGTCGGGCCGCAACAATATAGACCGTCTGGTGGCGCTTACCACCTCTGTGGCTTTTCTGTTCAGTGTGTTCAACACTTTCTTCCCGGATTATTGGCTGGGCATCGGGCTGGAACCGCATGTCTATTATGGGGTTGCCGCCGTCATCATCGCTTTTTCCCTGACCGGCGAGTTTATGGAGGAACGTGCCCGGCGAAATGTGTCGGCGGCTATCTGCCGGTTGGGAGGCTGGCAGCATAACGCAGCCCGCGTACTGCCGGAGAAGCAACGCATTGACGACCGCGTTGCCGAGCTTTTTGTCCCGGTCATTCTCATCATTTCCCTGCTGACCTTTTTTATATGGGTGTTCTTCGGAGGCATAGATGTAGTGTCACACGGTCTGTTTGCCGCTTTGTCCGTATTGGTGGTGGCTTGTCCGTGTGCGGTAGGGCTGGCCACTCCAGTAGCTTTGGCGGCGGGCCTTAATAAAGCTGCCCGCAATCATATCCTTATCAGGGACACTTCCGCTTTAGAGCAGATGCGCAATGTGGATGTGGTGGTATTCGACAAGACCGGGACCTTGACAGAAGGACATCCTACGGTAATAGGCTGGCTGTGGGCGCAAGGGCAGGAGGAGCATTATAAAGATGTACTGCTTGCTGCCGAGTCTACTTCGGACCATCCTCTGGCAGAAGCAATCGTTACGGCCCTGGAAGGGGAGGAGCAGGTTATCCCTGCCCACCTGGACGGTTTTGAAAACATTACCGGAAAAGGTGTCAGAGTGGCCTATCAGGGTGCGGAATATTGGGTAGGAAGCCATAAACTGCTGAAAGATTATCAAGCCAATTTGTCGGATATCCTGGCCGATATGCTGACACAATATGAATCGGACGGAAACAGTATTGTCTACTTTGGGCGTGAGAACGATTTACTTGCCGTTATTGCCATCAAGGACCAGTTGCGGGTGACTTCTATGGAAGCTATCCGGGAACTGCGTATCCAGGACATCGAGATATGCATGCTTACGGGAGACGGTGAGCGTACAGCTTCTTCCGTGGCCGGCAGTTTGGGTATCATGCGTTTTGTGGCTGATGCCATGCCCGACGACAAAGAGGATTTCATCCATAAGCTGCAGCTTCAGGGTAAAACGGTCGCCATGGTAGGTGACGGCGTGAACGATGCGCAAGCCTTGAGCTGTGCTGATGTAAGCATTGCCATGGGAAAGGGGACCGATACGTTGATGGACACCGCCATGATTACTCTCAGGACTTCAGACCTGCTGCTGTTGCCCAAAGTTTTCCGGTTGTCTCGCCAGACTGTGAGCCTCATGTACCGGAATCTGTTCTGGGCTTTCATCTATAATACAGTGGGTATCTTTGTCGCGGCCGGAGTACTCTATCCCGTCTATGACATCCTGCTGAGTCCTGCGCTGGCAGGTGCTGCCATGGCTCTTTCCTGTGTATCCGTGGCTTTGAGCAGCCTTCGTCTGAGTTCCAGGTTCTGACGGCTGTATTCTCAGCTGTTCCTATACTCCAGCGGACTCATGCCCATGTGCCTCTTGAAGTATTTTCCAAAGAAAGAAGCACTGGGGAAGTTCAAGGAATAGGCAATCTCCTGAATGGTCATGTTGGTTGATTTCAGCTTGGCTTTCACGTCTACGATGACGACGTGGGCGATGATGTCCAATACATTTCTGCCGGTCACTTGCCTCACGGTGGTGCTGAGGTGTTGCAGGGAGATGCCCAGTTTGTCGGCATAGAATTGCGCGCGGCGTTCGCGGGTATAGTTTTCGATGACGAGCTGCACCAGTTCGCGGCATATTTCCTCTTTCCGGCTCTTGTTCCCTTTTTGCATCTGCGGACGGTGGCAATACATTCTGTCTATGCCGCTGAGGAGCATGCTCAGAGTGCTCTGTGCCATTTTGGTGTCAGGAGGATAGGGACCGGTCGTGATGCGTGCCCATAAGGCAAAATAGTCCTTGAAATAGGAGGCGACGGTAGGGTTGACAGCCAGTACCGGATACTCCAGTATGTTGGAGAAGGAACTTAATGTAGACTGGATGAGGTTGACTCCATTGAGGCAATGGGAAGAAAACCCCACGAATCCCAGGCATACTTTTTCCTTTTGTTCGTAAAACTGTATGATGGTTCCGGGAAGCAGGGTAATAAAATCCCCTTGCTTGATTTCCGTATCCATCAGGTTGATGGATACCGTGATGGAACCTTCTATGCATAGTGCAAAGATGCATGCTTTCAGACGGCAAGACTGTTTGTATATGTTTAGAATGTCTTCCGTTACTTCAGTCCATGCAATCATGTCTACTGGCAGGTCGACTTGAGGAAATTCCATACGCTTTGTCGTTTAGAGTTCGCACAAAGGTAATTCTTTTCCGGGAAAAAGTAACGGAAGACATTCTGTTTTTAAAATGAAATGTTCTTTTTTTAAAATGTAACGTCCATCTTTACGACGAAAGTACGTGGCGCGCCCACTGCCATGGGACGATAGCTGTACTCCTTGTTCAGCAGGTTGTTTATCATGAACTGGAAAGCTACTTCCTTGGTGGCTTTCACCCCGAAGCGCATGTCCACTGTGGCATAGTCCGTATTATGCTTTTTCCAATAGGATGCCAGGGTTTCCCCGTTGGACGAGCCGAAGAGGATGCCGCGCACGTAGTCCAGCAGGTCAGGTTCACTTTTGCTGCGTTCGTCCAGCATAATATAGTCCACGGCAAGTATCTTGCTTTTCCAGTTTACGTTGGCACCTATGTTGATGCGTTTCCACTGAAAGTCCAGCGTGGCCTTGAAACTGTGTTTCGGACGATATTTCAAGTACTTGCCGTCATTGCTTTTCTCCTTCATCTGAAGCGGGTCGGTATAGGTGTTCTCCAGGGCATTGCGTTTCTTGTAGTCGGCATCCCTCGGTTCGGTATATACATATCCCAGGTTATAGAGCAGCTTGGCGTTTTTGTTGAAGGTGTACATGCCGTTGGTACTGATTTCCATTCCATAAATCTGTGCTTTGGACACGTTGTGGAACTGTGCCCCGATGCCGAAACCCTTGCCGTTCTTCAGCATTTGTATGGCGTCTGTAACGCTGTTTATCATGCTCAGGTCCGCATTGTTGAATAGGCCGAACTGGAATTCCACCATATCCTTGTATTGGGTATAGAAAGCGGCGACATCTGCAAATCCTTGTAAATTGCCTGCCTTGTACCCTTGCTTGAATCCCAGCTCGGCATTGAATCCTTTTTCCGGCTGTACGTTGTAGTTGGGATATACACCTACACCTCCGATGTCTTTGCGAAGGTATTTCTCGGTGATGGAGGGATTACGGTAACCCTGGCCGAAGCTGGCACGCAGGAAGCTGTAATCGGCTAGCTGGTAGTTCAGCCCGGCACGGAACACGGGGCGGAAAGGAATCTTGCTCCCGAAAACCTTTGTGTCGGCTTCCCGGTAGTGCTTGTCTATCCGGTAGTATTCGGCACGTACACCGGCCGATACGCTGAGGCGGTCCCAGAAGCGCTGGTCGTATTGCATATAGGCGGCAACATTGTCACTTTGATGTACTTCTTCCGTTTCGCCGGAGAAGGTGCGGATATGTTCGTAAGTCAGACCCGTGGTGATTTGTGCGCCGCCGTCCCATTTCTTGTTGAACTGATAGTCCAGATAATAGTCGTAATTCTTGTCCGTCCGTGTTGGTGATTGATTGCGCTTCGGATTGAGTACACCGGATAGCCAGGGAACCAGGTCGCTGGGTAGTTTCCCTTCAAGCAGTCCTCCCATGTCAGACGGCAGGCCGTTGCTCATTACCCAGGAGATGAGGTCGCAATAGTCGGCAGTGGTGGCATTGGGGAATATGTTGTCCAGAGAGCCGAAGACACCGTCCATCAAATCACTCAGCTTGTCGCTTCCCAGCCATTTGATAACTCCGGTCATCAGTGGCTGGAGGGCTGTGTAGTCTCCATTGGCAATGTTCTGGATGACTTGTGCGTCGGTGCCCATGTTGCCCAGAATATCCGTAATGGAGGCGGATTGTGTAGGGCGTACCACATTGTCCGCACTGTAGTAGAAACGGCCCTTTACTTTGTGTGAAGTACCTCTTTCAGGATTGGTGAAGTTGAAGAAAGGGTCAATGCGGAAGTTGTTGGACTCACGTCCCATATTAGTAAAGGGAGAGGGGCGGTAGGCCTCGCCGGGCGAGCGCCAGATGAAGAAATCCCCGTACTTGTTGGAAAGGAAATCCACGTTGAAACCGTAGTTCATCAGTTTCATACCCATATCCGGCTGATAGTAGGTGAGGTTTCCGTTGATGTGGAAACGTTTGTTGTAACCTTGTTGGCGGTAGCCCTCGTCGGTAAAGAGATTCAGTCCGCCGCTGACGTCAAAGTTACCGATGCGGCGGGAGTGGGTGAGGTCGAAACCTTCGTAGAGCGGATTGCGTACACCGCTGAAAAGGCTGTTGCGCAACAAGGGCTTTACCGGATATTTGTCCTCTTTCCAGAAAGATTTGTCACTCCATTGGTAATCGCTGTTGTCGGGGTCGTCATAGATTCCTACATAGGCACTGAAACGGGTCTGAGGGGTCAGTCCCGGCCGTGCGGTGCGTATGTTGATGATGCCGTTCAGGGCCGACGAACCATAGAGCACGCTGGAGGCTCCTTTGATGACCTCTACCTGCTGCACATTTTCCAGAGGTACGCTGTTCCAGTTGATGACTCCGTTTTGGGGGCTGAGCACGCTCATCCCGTCTACCAGTACCAGGCTGCGGGCACCTACGCTGTAAGTCCAGCCGCCACCGCCTCGAATGCTGGGTTGCTTGTCGATGATATCCACCCCCGGAATGGTCTGCAGTGTCGAGGTGATGTCTGTGGGAGCCTGGCGGGCAATGTCACTGGCCTTTATCAAATCCATGGAGACCGTCACATCGCTCAGCTTCTGTTCAAACCGTCCGGCCGAGACCACGACATCTTCCAGCAGGTTGGTGCTTTCCTTCATGTACACGTCTTTCTGCATAATGTCTCCTTTGCTGATGACGATGGGCATTGGCACATCCTCATATCCCACGTAGCTGAATACCAAATCTACACCTCCCGCCGGCAGGTGTACTTCGTATGCACCGTTTATGTCGGTCACTACGCCTTGCGTGTCTTTCAGCTTGTAGGTGACCGATGCCCCTGCAAGCGGTTCATTGGTCGTTGCATCATATACGTGCCCCTTCAATATCTGTGCAGATATGGAAAAGCTGAACAGTAACGCTGCGAATAGCGTTATTAGAATTCTTTTTTTCATAAGTCTGTCTTTTTGTGAATAGTTATATCAGAATGTTTGCAAAGTACGTGAGATATTATCAGATTATCAAGGTGTATTTTTATGAATTGATGCTACATATTTAAGATAAATTCGGGGAGTGAATTCAAAAAAGTGCTATATTTGCTTGCATGAAACTGGAAATATCAGATTGGGACATGATTCCTTATGCCGGAGCATGGAGCCGGCAGACGGAATGGTTTGACGCACTTGTACACGCCAAGCAGGCAGGAGAGTGCTATGTCAATCATATTGTGCTCTGCGAGCATCCCCATGTCTATACATTGGGGCGTAGCGGAAAAGAAGGGAATATGTTGCTGGGAGAAGAACAACTGCGCAGGATAGGGGCTACGCTCTATCATATTGACCGTGGCGGAGACATTACGTATCATGGCCCGGGACAGTTGGTCTGCTATCCTATTCTGAACCTTGACAACTTTTCTTTGGGGTTGAAGGAGTATGTGCATCTGCTGGAAGAGGCGGTAATCCGTGTTTGTGCTTCGTTTGGCATCGCGGCCGGACGCCTGGAGAAGGCAACGGGCGTATGGCTGGAGGGCGATACTTCCCGTGCCCGTAAGATTTGTGCCATCGGCGTGCGCAGCAGCCATTTTGTCACCATGCATGGATTGGCACTGAATGTGAATACCGATTTACGTTATTTCAGCTATATCAATCCCTGCGGATTCATAGACAAGGGTGTCACTTCTTTGCAGAAAGAGCTGGGACACGAGGTGCCGATGGAAGAGGTGAAGGAGTGTCTTTGCAAGGAGCTGGTAAATCTTTTGTCATGAACTACCTGGCACATATATTCCTTTCCGGTTCGAACAGAAAAGTACAGTTGGGTAATTTTGTAGGCGATGCCGTAAAGGGAAGCTCCTATAAGAATTATCCGCCGGATATAGCCAAGGGTATTCAGCTTCACCGCGCTATTGACGACTATACCGACCGTCATCCGGCTGTCTGCGAGGTGGTACATAGGCTTCAACCTGAATTCGGACGCTATTCGGGGGTATTGCTGGATATTTATTTCGATTATTTGCTGGCTTCCCGTTTCGAGTCGTTCTCCGGAGTTTCCTTGAGGAGGTATACCCGGACTTTCTATCTTTCCCTCCTCATCAATTACCGCTATCTTCCGGTACGGTTCAAACGTTTCATCTGGCATTTTATCCTGACCGACCGTTTGCGGAAATACGCCACTCTGAACGGAATAAGAGAGTCTTTGAACATCATGGTGGAATATCATCATATTGATATATCCGTAGACAAGGCTATTCGTTACCTTGAAGAGCACGATGAGGAACTGTTTGCTGTGTTCCAGCCATTTTTTATTGAATTGCAGAGGTTTTGCACTGAATACCGGCATAATTATAAGGTACAGTTTTAAGGACGAAGAAGAAATTCATATCGTGTCGGCAAGGAATTAATTTCCTGCCGGCACGATATTTGTTTTTTGTATCACACGTTATTGATTTCCTGCATGACATGTTATTGATAGCTTGTGCCCTGTGGAATCAGCTTCCCGTACTCCGCTTCTCTCTTGCCAGTACCGAGATGATGTACCCTCCCTTGCTGTTCACCTTGCTCCAGTTCGTCCCATTGAATATTTTCCAGACGTAGTTTCCCAGCCTGCCGTAGTCCGATAACTTCAGAATCTTCCTGATTTCCTCCCGGTCGGTGATGTAGAGCTTTTCCAGATTCAGCATGAGGCATTCCAGGTTGTGCGTATTCCTGTTGTAGGCATATCCGGGAATGTCCAGATCAGGATTCCCCTGCGCTCCTCCGCTTTCCCCCGGGGGAGTAAGAGGGGGAAGTGCTTTACTTTCTTTTGCTTTACTTTCTTCGTAAGCATTCGATAAACTCCCCCTTTCATTCTAAAAATGTGATATTACTTTTGT
>ENA-OYBU01000864-OYBU01000864.1-human-gut-metagenome-genome-assembly--contig:-NODE-864-length-11104-cov-3.936736_pt1 | contig 11104 bp, 10 predicted proteins | sample MGYA00244624_ERZ652861 | MGnify/ENA primary metagenome ERZ652861 (study PRJEB26926, sample SAMN06164691) | human gut metagenome | biome: ENVO:00009003; feature: ENVO:2100002; material: ENVO:00002003... | reverse complement strand
TTTCTGCCTGTCTCGTGGGCTCGGAGATGTGTATAAGAGACAGGCATTTCTGGAAGCAGAACAAGCACGATAGCTGCGATAACACTTCCTCTGATACTGCCTATACCGCCCAGAACAACGAATACCAAGATAAGGATAGACAGGTTATAGTCGAACTTAGAAGCCTGGAGCGTATAGAAGTTATGAGAATAAAGCGCACCTGCACAGCCTGCAAGGAATGCAGTCAATGCAAAAGTAACAAGCTTATACTTTGTGATGTTAAGACCTACGGACTCGGCTGCGATAACATTATCTCTGATAGCCATTACTGCTCTTCCCGTTCTTGAATATACAAAGTTATAGGCAATGATAAGAGTGATAAGCAACATAACAGCGCCGATAATGAATGTAGAATCGTTAGGCGTGCCGCTGATACCCTGAGGGCCGTTCAGTATAAGCTTTCCGTCAGGCTCAAGGTTAAGGTTTGACAGACTTTTGAGAGAAACGTGAACACCCTTAGAATCATAACCAAGGTAAAGTGCTGCGAAAACGTTCTTTATGATCTCACCAAACGCAAGTGTAACGATAGCGAGATAGTCACCTTTAAGTCTGAGAACAGGTATTCCTATAAGTATGCCGAACACTGCGGCAATTATTCCGCCTATAAGTATAGCCAAAGGAAATCTGATCCACACATTTTCAATAGTTTCAGAAGTAACGATAGAGAATATCGCACTTGTATATGCGCCAACGCACATAAAGCCTGCCTGACCCAAGCTAAGCTCGCCAAGTATACCAACTGTCAGGTTAAGGGATACTGCAAGTATAGAGTATACACACAGAGGAACAAGAAGTCCTGTGAGCATACTTGAGATATATCCGCCGCTGCTGAGTATCTGCATTACCACAAAGGCAACTATCACCATTGCGTATGTGATAAAGCTTTTTCTGGTCTGCGGCTTAAAAAACTTTGTTTTTGCGCTAGCCCCTTCTTTTTTCACAAAAAACCAATCCTTTCAGATAAAACAGAACTGCAAAGCAAGTCTGCTCGAAAATTTTAAGTTGACTTTTATACCTTTTCGCTTATCTTCTTGCCGAGGATACCTGTAGGCTTAATGATAAGCACAAGTATAAGAACAGCAAAAACGATAGCGTCGGCAAGCTGTGGTGAGATATAGGCACGTCCAAGTATCTCGATAACACCGATAAGGATACCGCCGATCATAGCGCCCGGTATTGAGCCGATACCGCCAAATACCGCCGCAACGAACGCTTTGATACCAGGCATTGCGCCTGTGGTGTTCTGAAGCGTAGGATAAGCTGAGCAAAGCAGTGCGCCTGCAATTGCGGCAAGACCTGAGCCGATAGCGAATGTAAGAGAGATAGTGCGGTTGATGTTTACGCCCATGAGCTGAGCTGCACCTCTGTCCTCAGATACTGCAAGCATTGCACGTCCGCTCTTGGTTTTGTTGATGAACAATGAAAGACCAACTACAATGAGTATAGATACGATTATTGCAACTGATGTTTCTCCGGAAATAACTATCTGTCCGTCAAAAAGCTTGATGCTCGGCACGTTTACAACTGATGTAAAGTTTACAGGCTTTTCACCGAATATAAGCAGTGCAGTGTTCTGCAAAAAGTAGCTGACGCCTATGGCAGTGATAAGCACCGCAAGCGAAGTAGCTTGTCTGAGCGGCTTATACGCCACCTTTTCGATGACTATACCGAGAAGTGTGCAGGCAATAACTGCAAGAACTATGGAAAGCCAAGAGTTTAGTCCCCATGTGGTCATGCAGGTGAATATAACATATCCGCCCACCATAATAACGTCGCCGTGTGCGAAGTTAAGCATTTTGGCAATACCGTATACAAGCGTATAGCCCAAAGCTATAACTGCGTATATACTGCCGAGGCTTATTCCGTTGATGAGGTTATTAAGAAAACCCATATACAAACATTCCTTCCTTTTGGAATAGACAAAACACAAGATGTAATCACATATATTACATTTGTCCTTGTCATAAACACAATATACAATAAATTATAACATAACCCCGTAGTTTTTGCAACACATTTTAATGAAATAAATCAAAAAAAACCGACAATTTTTCGCAATTGCCGGTTTTTTCATATTAAGCGTACTCTTTGTACGCACTTCATTTCAGCTATTACTGAGCAGTAGAAGCGGCAATGTCATCAGCTGTCAGTGCTGAATAAGCACCATTCTTGATGATAACAGCCTTAGGGTCCTTAGATACGGCACCGTCTTCGCCCCACTTCATGCCTGTACCTGTAAGTCCGTCATATGAGAAGTCCTTATCAGAGATAGCCTTTTTGAGCTTATCGCAGATATCAGAAGCAGACATATCGGCTGTGATGCCTTCCTTCTTCATGAGTTCTGCAAGTACCATTACGCCGTCATAAGCGTCTGCAGCGAACTGGTTAGGTGTTTCGCCGTTGTAAGCGTCCTTATACTTCTTAACGAAGTCCTGAGTTGCCTGATCCTGAGCGTCGGCAGCAAATGGTGTAAGGAACATTACGCCCTCGCAAAGTGAAGTATCAAAGTTCTTGATAGAAAGAAGTCCGTCAAGACCGTCACAACCGAAGAATGTTGGGTTGTAGTTAGCTGACTTGCACTGTGTAAGGATAAGTGAAGCCTGCTGATAGTAGATAGGCAAGAACACGAGGTCTGCGCCTGCATTCTTAGCTGCGCTTATCTGAGCTGAGAAGTCAGTCTTGCTGTCCTTTGTGAATGACTGCTCTGCAACGATATCAAGACCCTTAGCCTCAGCCTCGGATTTGAATGTGTTGAAGATACCTGATGAATAAGCGTCAGAGCTGTCGTAAATTACAGCTATCTTTGTAGCAAGCTTGTTTTCTGCGATATAGTCGGCAGAGCCTTTACCCTGGTTAGGGTCAGTAAAGCAAACCTGGAAACAGTTATCGTTCTTGGTAACGTCCTGAGCAGATGCAGAAGGTGTAAGCTGGAAGATGTTATCCTGCTTTGTCTTTTCAATAACTGCGAGGCAAGAACCTGTTGTTACTGTTCCGACCATTACCTGCATACCATTGTCTTTCAGTGCGTTATAAGCATTTACAGCCTTATCGCCTGAGTCAGCCTCATCGTCCTCGAAAACGTATGAGAGCTTTGTTCCGTTTATTCCGCCTGCGTCATTTACGTCCTTGACAGCAAGCTCAATAGCATTCTTAACAGCAACACCGTACTGTGCAGCGTCACCTGTGAGCGGACCGCTGCAGCCGATAACGATAGTATCGCTGTTCTTTTTTGCACCGTTTCCGCAACCTGCAAAGCAAGAAACTGCAAGGGCAGCCGAAACTGTTAATGCAAGAATTCTCTTGACATTTTTCATAATAATCTCTCCTTCGATTACATATGTCACTGCATATGCTTTTTTCAATAGTATTAATATAACACGCAGAAGCCCGATTTGTCAATATTAAATCTTACAAATTTAACGTTATTTAAACTATGTTTATTGTTACAAACAATATGCGTGTTCACAGAAAATTAATTTTGTATAATTTCTATGAACGATTTGCAAGCTTTTTGATAATATCCTGCATACATACACCACTGACTTATAAGCTGCATATGATAAAACAGCCACACGAAACCTGTGGTATATGAGATTCAGACAACATAAGGAGTGAACTTATTTGGATATGTTTGACAATCTGTCGTTAGGCAGGATACTTGCTGACGACACAGAGGATAACACACCTGCCTGCCCTTTTCCGAAAGGAAGATTTCCTGAGGATACGCCGCTGGCAATGGCATATGTGCCTTTTCAGATGTGGGAGAAGCCTTATGAGGCAGATGTAGGACTTTCAAGAGGAACTATCTTCCCGTCCATAGACAAACCTTTTATAGGAGAGGAGGCTGTAAAGAATGCCCATACTAAGTGAAAAGGAGAGGCTTCTTAGAAAGATACAGGCGTGCAGCTTTGCCCTTGTAGAGGCTAATCTTTACCTCGACAGCCACCCTACCTGCAGAGATGGTCTGGCATATTTTGCACGACACAAGGCAGAAAAAGAGAAGCTTATTGCGCAATACAATGAGAAATACGGACCATTGACGATCACGCAGAACAATTCGTCCAAGAAATGGGAATGGGTAACATCACCTTTTCCGTGGGAAAGGAGTGTTGACTAATGTGGCAATATGAAAAAAAGCTGCAATACCCCGTTAAGATCGCTAACCCTAATCCTGCTTTGGCTAAAGTCATTATCTCGCAGCTTGGTGGCCCTGACGGCGAACTTGGTGCAGCGCTTCGCTATCTCAATCAGCGTTACTCAGCCCCCTGTCGTGAGGTGCAGGCAATACTCAACGATATCGGCACAGAAGAACTTGCCCACATCGAAATGATCGGCACTATTATCTATCAGCTGACCCGTGACCTCTCCATCAAGGAGATAAAAGACAGTGGTTTTGACACCTATTTTGTTGACCACACTACAGGCGTTTACCCTATAGCCGCCTCTGGTGTACCATTTTCTGCGGAAATCTTCCAAAGTACTGGTGACGCTATTGCTGATATACACGAAGACCTTGCTGCTGAGCAAAAAGCCCGCCTGACCTACGACAACATTCTCAGGCTTGCTGACGATCCCGATGTCCGTGACCCTATCAAGTTTCTTCGTGAACGTGAGATAGTCCACTACCAGCGCTTCGGCGAAGGACTAAGACTTATTCAGGATATGCTTGACAGCAAAAATTTCTACGCTTTCAATCCTAGCTTTGACAAATAATAAAAAAAGCGGGCTGTTGTTATCAGTCCGCTTTTTTGTACATATATCAAAAATCTTCCTTGTCCATCTGCTTGCCGCTCCTGCTGACCTTTTTATTAAGTATCAGCGAAAAAGCCAGCGTTGCGGCTATGAGTGCTATCATCACAAGCACTGATTTTATTGTCAAATGCTTCAACTGTGCTCCAATATATGTCTGCACAAGCATTTCAGGCATCACTCCCATTATCGAGCCTAGAAGATATGGTCTGTAAGGCATTCGCAGTGCGCCGTGTATCATTGAAACAAGGTCGCCCGGCACAACCACCACTGCCCTTGAAATGTAGGAGGCGAACAGATTATTGTCATGCCCATAATTTACAAGCTTTCGTGCCTTAGGATATTTCATCTCAATAACACGCATGATATCGCCACCAGATATTCTTCCCACAAGATAAGGAACAGTAAAACACACCGATAGTCCTATTACATTCAACAAAATGCCCACCCAGAACGGATATATTGCACCCACGCACACAAAAATAGCCGCAAGCGGGAATACCACCGACAAAGACTTCAATCCATAAAATCCCAGAATAACAAATGCGGCAAGCCACAAATTGTCAGGGCAATAACTGAGTATCTCAGAAAACTCATGGTCTTTCAGAAAAAGAGCACAGCAAAATATTATGATAATAGTTAAAGCAAAGGGTACATATCTTCCATATTTTCGCACAAAGCTATCCATAACTCCTCGCTCCTCTCCGATTCTTTAGGGTATTATACCATATTTGAATGTTCAATTAATTATCAATCAATGAAAACTGTGTTACAACTTTCGCTGTCAAAACAAATTTATAACTTTATCGTTCGTCAAATTGACCAACCATTCTCATTTTTGCACAATATCCCACTATCACTATAATTTTTATAAGTAGAATTATGTCGTCTTATGTCGTGAAGTGTTCTTAAACAAGTCGATTTCTGTTTTAATTTATGTATATCTAATTAATAGGTTAAATTTGTACAATATTGCTATTGACCAACGTACCAATTAATGTTATAATTAATTATAAGAATTATTTGGGAGGTATTTTTATGAGATACACAGTATACAACAAAGCAATGAAACGTCCAGTTTTTCAAACAAATGACCTTGAAGAAGCCATTGACTATACACGTCGCCGCCCAAGAAAGTCAAGACGACACTGCATATACGATGACAAACTAAAAACTTTTGATATAAAAAAAATAAGACATGCCGCAGGAATATAAAACGCACAGGGTGTAGAACTCTGTGCGTTTTTGATGTATTTATGAATAAACAAGTCTTACAGTCACTCTGCTGTAACCACTCCATGTGCAGGTGAACAAGGTCAGATCCCAGTCGCTGCCACCACCTTTTATGAGCGATGGAGAATCCCAGCCGCTCAGCAGTTCGCTGTTTGTGACAGTATAGTTAAATTCTCTGCCGTAAACATCGGTGAAAATGACCTGGTCACCTGAGCTGAGCTTATCCAGCTTATCAAAAAAGCCTGTGTAATTGTGAGCGCAGATTATAAGATCATTGTCTACACGTCTGCCGCTGTACTGACAAGCTGCAGTATTCATTGCAGCATAGCTCCAGCCACGAGTCACAGGAAACTCCTGCCCCAGTGTCGGGAATGAAATCAAGCCTATATATGAGTTGCCGTCAAGCACGATATCCTTATCCGGGTCATCTATCTCGCTGTCCGTGGATCGACTATCGTCAAAAATGTCAAAGGGTGAACTGCTGTCGCTGTCCTCTGAACTGTCTGAGATCTGCGTTTTCAGATCACTCAGCACAGCCTCCATCCTTTTATTACTTTGCTTTTCATGAAAATAGTTGTAATAATTAAGGGATAATGCCGCCGCTATCAGCATTATCCCCATTATTATCAACAAAAGTCCTAGCTTTTTTTTAGTCACTATTTTTCTCCTGTTGTAAAGGCAAGCCTATGTGGTTTCGCCTTTATTTCTCTTTTCTGCTTACTCTCCAACCTGCCACGATAAGGATAACTCCACCGCCTATAAGTACAGGCACCGGCCAGTTGAGCGAACCAGTCTGTGGTATATTGTCAGGCGTTGAGCTTGATGAATCAGAGCCTGACGAACTGCTGTCAGGTGTGCTTGAACTACTATCTGTATTACTTGAACTGTCTGACTTATATGTGTTCTCTATAAGAAACAGCTTGTCATTGCTTTTGGTAACGACTGTGTAGTTGGCAGGAATATCTATCTCCTTAACTGTCCACTCAGCCGCAGAATTGTCTTTCCAGAAATACTCCCAATTGTTGTCAGCGTTAAGAGTAACAGTATCGAAAAGCTTGCCATCACGATATATCTCCACCTTGATATTATCAGGTATAAGCTTTTCCTGACCATCAGGAACTATCCACGACTTTCTTACACCATAATCACTGTCCCCTGCTGGGATCTCTTCGTATGTGAACTTGGTGTAAACTGTTATCTGACCCTCAGCCACGATATCCTTATCTATCTCTATAAGTGACGGAGAAGGTGTAAACTTAGCCGTTGTGTTTTCAAAACTCTTGCCTGAAACAAGATACAAACCCACAGAATCAGCAGAAAGCTTTACTTCACCGTTTGCGTCCGTCTTGCCTGTTGAAACTGGTGTTATGCCATCAGTTTTTACGTAGTTGTCGAGAGTATCAGCGACAGCCTGCATTTTTGAAGCGTCAGTAAAATCAGACATATCTATAGGATAATCGCTGAACTCGCCAGTAAGGACAAAGTCAGCTTCTTTACGCTCACCGACCTTATATATACTCCACTCGGCATTACTAACAGTCGTTGTATCATTTTTGCACACTATATCCACATTGATATTATCCGCCGCAGAAGCTGAGATCGTCATGCTTCCCAAGGCTGAAACAGCCATTGCCGCCGTACACAAAACAGCCTTTGCAAGCTGAGAAAATTTAAGTTTCATCTTTGCTACTCTCCTTATCAGGTAGATTTTCAACATTATCGTCACTCTCTGGCTTATCCAGCATTGCCACAAGCTCATCATGAGAAATTTTTTTGCGTTTTGAATCCACAAACCACCACACAAGCAGTACCACAAACAATGGTATTGCTACAAAAGGCACGACCATAAGAGAATCGAGCTGAACAGCGTCTGCCGTTATTTTTGAAACACTCTTTGTATCGTCCGCAGTTTCAACTCTCTTTGCACGAACAAGAAGCCTGTGAGAATTGACTCCGTATGGTGTGCAGGTAGTCAACGTAACATGATCCTCACCTGGAATAATGTTCAGCTTATCCATTTCATTAGGCAGAACTATATAAACAGCCTCGACCTCATATGTATAGACCTCTTTCAACACTGTTATAGTGAACTCATCGCCCTCTGCAAGCTTATCAAGGTCGCTGAAAAGCTTTGCCGACGGCAGACCTCTATGTGCTGAAATGACCGAATGAGTGTCCGCTCCGCCAACAGGCAGGCTCGAACCCTGCAGATGTCCCACAGCGACATTTAACACGCCATCACTTGTGCCATGATAAATAGGCAACTCCACCCTTATAGTCGGAATGGAAATATAGCCCATAACACCCGTCCCCGTTATATCTAGGATATCCTCATAGCCCTTGACCTGATCATAATCCACAAAAGGTCGGGCAAGCTTTGCTATCTCTTCATTATATTTTCTGGCACGGCTGAGTATCTCTTCATTCTCCTTGTCAGAAAGGTCATTTGCCGCTTTCTGATAAGTCGCCACCGCACGGCTTTGCGTTTTGGAGTTCCACCAATCGCTTATTGTTGGATATAACATCACGGAGAGCCCCACAAGCAATAACAAGACCAATAAAATTGTAGTTGATTTACCGCTTTTCTTCCTCATGGAGTCCTCCCTGATGCCTGCCGACCGAGATCGGCAGGACAAAGGTAAAAATAAATTCAAAAATTAGTCGTTCTTAGCTCTCTTCTTAGCAATGAGAAGCACACCTGCGCCCAGTACGATAGCTCCGCCTACACCGTAGAAGATCTGAGTACCGATACCGCCAGTTGTTGGAAGTGAGCCGCCCTTCTGGTTTATGATCTTAACTGTTGAACCGCTTGTGCCTGAATCAGTGCCGTCGAGCATACGAATGGACTGAAGCGTATTAGCAGGATCATATGTTGTGTCAAACTTGAACTCATATGGATCAGCTCTGTTATACTGAGCAGGAGCTTCTATCTCAACAAGCTTGTAAGTTGTCTGATCATCAATGCCCTTGATAGTAAACTTACCTGTTGCGTCTGTTTCGATATAATCAACAGGGCCTGCCTCACTGCCGATCTCAAGTCTGTAAACATTGTCAGCTATCTTGACAAGTCTGATAGCATCGCCATGAACATTTCTAAGTTGGAACTTAGCACCTGCAAGAGGCTCGCCCTTTTCGTCTACCTTGTTACCAACAAGTGAGAATGTCCAGTCATAAACTGTAACCTTAGGTGTTTCACCTTTCTCCTTACCTGTTGTGTCCTGAGGATTGTTTGAATATGTCAGGTAAGCTGTGTTAGGGTTATTGTTCACGCTGTCAGGAGCAGTAACTGCTACCTTAGCTTTTTCATTGAGCTTAGCAGAATAATAAGTTTCGATCTTAGCAACTGTAGGATAGTTCTTTACAAGTTCCTTAATATCGAAAGTAACATAGAAAGACTCCTTATAGTCGGTCGTACTGCTGTCGTCGCCAACTGTTTTGTTAGGACCTACTGTAACAGAAGTGATCTCCTGACCGTCAGCGTCATAGTACTTGTATGTAAGGTTATCATTGAATGTAAAGCCCTCGCTGAGCTGGTCACGAACTGTGTATGTATACTTGTCATAAGCTGATACATCGCTTGGTATAGTTGTTGTGATCTTGAATTCTACATCGTCACCAATTGCGTTGTCGCCAACATCGCCCCATGAGTTATTCTCATTGTGCTTGATCTGCTTTGTAAGTGTTGGCTTTGTCCTCTTTGGAGTAACGTTTGTTGTGCCTGAAACGTTAAGGATAAGAGCTGAGTTAGCCTTATCAACACCATTATTTTCTGTTGCATCGACAACGAGATAATAGCCAGCATTTGGAAGCGGAATAGTGTACTCACCGTTATCTTCATAGGCGGTTACAGACTTATTGTCGATGATGCAGCCAGAAGCGGCTTTTGCAAACTTGGCAGTATCTTCCTTTGTCCAATGATCTGCGTCTGAGATTATCTTTGCAACGTCTACTGCGCTCTCGGCACTGTCGAACTGTGACATATAAGTGCTAAGGCCAGGAGTTTTCAGGCTGGTAAGCAGAGCATCGCCATTAATGCCTTTGCCCCACTTGATAGTATTTGTTGCAGATGCCTGGTCAAAGATCTGATAAGCCTTATATACTCTGTTTGTATCAGAATCCTTGATAACAATGTTATTAACGCCAAAATCAGCAGTAGCAAATACTCCGAATGCTGATGTTGCAGCAATAGCTGAAACTGACATAACTGTTGCAGCAGCAAGAGCTGCAAATTTCTTCATCTTCATAATTAATTATCCTTTCATATTTGATTATTTATAGCGTTTTTTTGCGACGCTTTGTAACTAAAAGTAATGTTGCAGCAACAGTGACTGTTCCGCCTGCTGCCACGAATGGGATAACACCCATGCCGCCTGTTTCAGGCAGCTCTCCAAAGGTTTCCTCAGAGTTGTTATAGACCTGAACATACTGATCACCGTTCTTTGTCATATCAATGCAGTTCTCATTTTCTGAGCCATTGTATCTGTAGTAAGCTTTGTATGACGATGTGCTTATTGGCTGACCGTTCACGTCTGTCTCTTCAAACCAATAGTAATACTTATTGCCCTTGATGTCATTTTCTTCAAGAGAAACGGCATTTGACCAGTTGTTATCAGCCGTGAGCGTTATCTGCTTCCACAAGAATACTTCACCGCTAGGTGTCGCATCTTTGTTAGGAACAGGTGTAACGTTCGTCTTCTCAGGTGTGCCAAGATCATTAGCTGTCACTGCGTATGAACAGCCACTATCGCCCTTAAGTGTAAGTTCAACAGTAATATCTGAAGTGATATTATTCAGATTTAAAACAAACTGACTCTTGTCCCAAGACGGTGTAACGTAATCACTAACGCTGACATACTTGCTATCACCGCTCCACATAGGTATAGGCTTGCCGTCCACCCAATTTTCACCTGACTTATAGATGTCAGCCAGAACAGCTCCTGAACTGTCAAGCACTCTAACACGTCCCTCAGTTTCACCGATATTTATCCATGACTTTGTCATATCAAAACTGAACTTAGCCGAGCCATACATGGCCTGTCTCTTATACACATCTCCGAGCCCACGAGACAGGCAGAAATCTCGT
>ENA-OYBU01000856-OYBU01000856.1-human-gut-metagenome-genome-assembly--contig:-NODE-856-length-11182-cov-3.985081_pt1 | contig 11182 bp, 7 predicted proteins | sample MGYA00244624_ERZ652861 | MGnify/ENA primary metagenome ERZ652861 (study PRJEB26926, sample SAMN06164691) | human gut metagenome | biome: ENVO:00009003; feature: ENVO:2100002; material: ENVO:00002003... | reverse complement strand
CTCCGTCAGCGGATCTCCCGGAACCGCTTCCAGAAGGAAAAACGTGGCCGTTGCAATCAGAAACAGTGTGATCAGCATTTCTGCAAAACGGCGCAGTAAATATTTTGGCATAAAAATCCTCTCCCTGTCCGGTCTTTTCCGACCGGAATCTTATTATGATAGCGAAAGAAGAGCCTATTGTTTCATAAGCCCTTCTTCCCTCATTTCTTCTGTTTTGCTGCTTTTTTATTTCTGTACAGATGCTCTGTAAAGCTCCTGGCTTGCACCGAAGGAGGATGTGTAGAAATCTTTTACCCAGTTCTGATAATAGTAATGTTTATCAGAGTAGTACAGCGGTGCAACACCACAATCCTGTGCAACCAGCAGATCTTCCAGCTTCTGGTAAATCTCAAGGCGTTTTGCGTTGTCGTTCTCTCCGGTCAGAGAATCGATCAGGCTGTCGTACTCGCTTTTGCTATAGAGGCCGTAGGAATCATAAACGCCTGTCTTCATGACGTTCAGGAAATCCAGCGGATCGTTGTAATCGCTGAACCATCCGCCTACAAAGATATCATAGTTCTTGTTATCGCGCTCGTTTGCAAACATCTGGTAATCGCCAACGGTGTTCAGCTCTACCTTTACGCCCAGATTCTGGGAAATGGACTGCTGCAGGTACTCTCTCTCGAGCTGATTCTCGGTAGCAGAACCCTGGGACAGCAGTGTAATGGTGATGTCTTCCGGTTTGTCGGTGATACCAAGCTCATCAAGGCCTTTCTGGAACAGTGCTTTTAACTTGTCTGCATCTCCTGCATACTGCTCATATTCCTCTTTCATGGTCTCCGACGCCTGCTTGCGGTAGGAAGTTCCGTCGAGCGTGATCGCCGGGGAAACGAAGCCGTAAGCTGCGGTGTATCTTCCGTAAACAGCTGATACCATCTCCTCACGGTTGATGGAGTAGGAAATTGCCTTGCGGATGTTTACGTTTTTCATCAGACCGGATTTTCCGCCCTCAGACTGCTCGTAGCACAGAACCATAGTTCCCGGGTACTCGGTGGTCATGGTCTGCATATTGCCTGCTTCTACTTCTTTGTCATATTTTGCAATGTAATCGCCTGCTGCATCGAAAACGTCCAGCTGTCCGTTATCGAACATGGTTGCTGCTGTTGCGTTCTCTGCTACACAGTACCAGTTTACCTGATTCAGTTTTACGTTGTCCTTGTCCCAGTACTGGTCATTTTTCACCCATGTCATGGAGTTATCTTCTACCAGGTTGGTCATGGCAAACGGTCCGTTGTAGACACATTTTGTCCAGTCTTTTCCCCACTGGTCTCCGGCTGCCTCTGCGACATCCTGACGGGTCGGGTAAAGCGGAGTTGCTACCAGCTTGGACTGGAAGGTCGGATCCGCTACCTTTAAGGTAACCTCGAAGGTGTAATCGTCCACTGCCTTGATTCCGATCTCATCGGCAGAGCTCTGTCCGTTATAATACTCCTCTGCTCCTACTACGTTGAACAGGTAGAAAGAATAGGAATAGCCGTATTCCGGATTTAACAGACGTTTCCAGCCGTACTCATAATCTGCTGCGGTAACCGGCTGTCCGTCGGACCATTTGGCATCCTTTCTCAGATGGAAAGTGTAAACCAGTCCGTCATCGGATACGTCCATGGATTCTGCACCGGCATACTCGAAACGGTCTCCGTTTTCATCTGCTACGTCACGCATCAGTCCTTCGTAGCACTCTCCCATCATCCAGCGCCATCCCATATCCTGCACATCGAAATTGTTTCCAAAGGCTACTGCACGAAGATTGATCTGTCCGTCCACTTCGCCTGCAGTCTCCGGTGCTGCTGAATCCGTTGCTGCTGAATCTGCTGCTCCAGTACTGGTTGATGCCGCCGTGGCATTGTCAGCAGTTGCTACCTGTGTCTCTCCGCTGCTTCCGCATCCGGCCAGAAGACCGGCTGCCATGCATCCTGCCAGAAGCAGAGAAACGACTTTGTTTCTTTTTCTCATTGATGTTCCTCCTTTTTTCCGCAGACCTTCCCCGGCAGATCCGGCTGTGTCTGCACACGGGCCATTGTATTTCATATAATTATCCTGAATTTTTTCTCTTGTTCGGACAATAACACAAAATAATACCTTGTTTTTTCACTTTTTTCATGCGATTTTAGCCCAACTTTTATCAGAATATCGGGAAATATCTGTTTTGTCAATTCTTTTCCCGTAAATTTTGCGTTTTCTGTTTTTTGTGTCACGGTTACGCAAAAAAGAAAGAGACCTCCGTTACACACAGCAGTCTCTTTTCCTTTTTCCCTTGCTTTTCTCTTTTATTCCGCTTTTGCATCCATTTGCCGCAGGCTGTGGATCAGCTCCTCACAGATCTCCAGCTCGCTCTTTCCGTCCGTCTCGATGATAATGTCGGCTGCGGCCTCATATTTCTCACGGCGCTTGCTCATCAGATCTGCGATAAACGGAACGGTTTTGTTGTTCTCGATCAGCGGTCTGTCGTGGCTGTCTTTGACACGGTCTAAAATCGTCTCCGGCTTTGCAGTCAGAAGAACAACGCGGCCGTTCTTTTTCATCTCTACAACGTTGCACTCACGCATCGGAGTTCCGCCGCCGCACGAAATGACAACGTTTGTTCTCGACTGCATTTCGATCAGAAGATTCGTCTCGCAGTCACGGAAATACTGTTCGCCGTAAGTCTCGAAAATATCGGAGATGCTCATACCGGCACGCTCTGCGATGATCTGATCCATCTCGATGATATCCATGGCAAACACGGTTTTGAGATAATCGGAAATGGTACTCTTTCCGGCTCCCATGAAGCCAATCAGTACAATATTATAATTGAACAGCTTTCTTGCCTGAATCTTTTTACTGTTTCTTGTGATGCTCTCGAAAACATCCGCCACTTCGTTTTTATGGCGTTTTTCCTGCATCCGGCGTTCCAGCCATTCCTTCTGTTTTGCTTCCTGCTCCGGCTGGAGAATCGGCACGTTATTTGCTTCTTTATATACCATAATGTCCTCGACAATACGGTTTCTCATAAGCAGCGCATCCAAAATAATCTCATCGCACTGTCCAAGGCTCTCTCGTAATACTTCCAACTGATTCATGATATTTATCCTTTCCAGACTTGTGTGTACTTGTTCGCACAGCCCTCTTCCGGTATTTTTGTCGTATTTTTTGACATTTTCTGTTATTATAGCAGTTGTCCTCCGGAATCACAACAAAAATTTGCACAAAAGTGCGAAAAGCCCATGGAATCTTTTCAGAAATCCATGGGTTTTGGTATATTTTTATTTAAGATCGTCTTTCGAATCCGCATGATACCTGTTCTCCCAGGCATCTTCTGTGGATAACTTCTCATCAGAGTTCAGAAAACTCAGCTCTGCCCCCCCCCGATTTCAGATTCTTTTTCAGCTTTTCAATCTGAATCGAAGTCTGTTTTTCTTCGGATATGGTGTTCAGCTCCTCGCAGATGGCATCTTTGATATCGAGCAGACACTCGAGCATCAGCGGGCTGAAGGCACCGCACTCGCCGTTCAGGATCATCTCGATGGCTTTCTCGTGCGTGTATGCCGATTTGTAGACACGCTCGCTTGTCAGCGCATCGTAAACATCGGCAATCGATACAACCTGGGCTGCAATCGGGATCTCCTCACCTTTTAAGCCGTCCGGGTAACCCTTTCCGTCGTACCGCTCATGATGCCAGCGACAGATCTGGCACGCAATCTGTACCAGCTTCTCGTCCTGATACAGTTCCAGGCTCTTCAGCATGGACGCTCCGATCAGGGTATGTTTCTTCATCTCCTCGAACTCTTCTTTCGTCAGCCTTCCCGGCTTATTTAAAATGTTCTCGTCAATGCCCATCTTTCCGATATCGTGCAGCGCGGATGCCGTTGTGATCATCAGCTGATCGGACCAGCTTAAGTGGTAGCGGTCTGTCTTCTGTACCAGACGCTCGAGGAGCATACTGGTCAGAACGTTGATGTGGTGGACATGAAGTCCGCTCTCGCCATTCCGGAATTCCATGATATGGCTCAGGATACTGATCATCATCTGATTGTTTTTCTCTTTTTCGTAAATCTGCTCGGTGACGAGCGTCACGAGACGGCGCTGTTTTGCATATAATTTGATCGTGTTGAAGACACGCTGGTAAACAACTTTTGCATCAAACGGACGACTGATATAATCGGATACGCCCTGCTCATACGCACGGCGCACAAATGCGGTGGAATCCTCGCTCGATATCATGATGACTGGAACCTCTTCGATCCAGTGGTTGCGGTTCATGTAGTCAAGCACTCCGAAACCGTCCATGCCCGGCATGACGATATCCAGAAGGATCAGCGCAAGGCCTGTTCCGTATTCTTCCAGCAGATGCAGGCACTCTTCGCCGTTGGAAGCCTCGATGATATCATATTCATCCTGCAGAATCTCCGAGAGGATGATACGGTTCATCTCGGAATCATCCACGATCAGGATGCGCTGTTTTTCTCTGCGGTTTTCCTGACGGACAACATCGTCCTGACAACCAAGTATCTGGTCTTTCTCGGTGACAACCATGTTTTTCCGTTGTTTTGCAAGATACATCAGCTGGTCGGCACGCATCGCAGCTTCGCCGATCGTCTCATCTCTTGTCAGAACACCTCCTACGCTGACGGAAAGACGCATCTTCGAGTAGCCCGGCACCTGTGCCTCATGGATCTGTGACTGAATCTGTTTTAATTTCTGTACAAAGTTTTCCTCATCCATCTCCGGCAGAACCAGCAGAAATTCGTCTCCTCCTAAGCGGATCAGACGGTCGGTACGTCGGGTGCAGCGGTTGACGGTCTTTACAATGGTGTCAAGCGCCATATCTCCGGCATTGTGGCCGTATGTATCGTTGTATAATTTGAAATCATCGAGATCGATCATGGCTACGCCGCAGCAAAAGCTGGCGTCCCGGATCTGGTCTTCGAAGTAGCGGCGGTTGAATACTCCGGTCAGCGCGTCACGATACAGCTCTTCGCTGTAGCTGTTCAGCTTGCTTACCAGATTCTGGCGTCCTTCGGAGTCCATCAGTGTTTCATCGTCGAGACGGTTGATCATCTCGATCACGCATGGTTCTCCTTCGATCTCCACGTATCTTGCAATGACCTGATACACATTCGACGCAACGCATTCCAGTTTTGATTTCTGCGATTTCTCCCGCAGGGCTTTTTCGGAAATACAGTTAAGGCACGGCATCGCTTTGTTCCATACTGTGTAGCATTCACACAGCTTGCCATTCTCTTCATCGATAATAAAATCTCCGATCTCATCCGGACGGAGAACCCGCACATACATGAAAACATTCTTCAGATGTTCCACCAGACGGTCTGCCTGTTCCTGTGTCATCTGAACATCCTTAGAAGGCTCTTTCTTATTTATTTTTTCACATTCCGGCGATTCGGTCTGATTCATCTGTTTCCCTCTCTTCTCCCCGGTACACACAAAACTTCATTACCCCTTTGTGTGCTTCCGCGTTTTGCTACATTTTCCCATTTTAATTACAGTTATACATAATAGTGTAACGATTGTTTCCCGTTTCGTCAAGAAAAAAGTGTACAAAAACCGTCCTGTAATGGAAATTTATTCAAAAAAACCGACCGGTTTTACGCGGTCGGTTTTTTCTTCTTACTTAACTATTTTCGTTTAAATACCGGAATCGAATCGATCGGTGCATCGGCGTGGATCGTCTGGCCGCCTTCATAGACTTTTCCGTCCCTTGTACGTTCTCGGATGCCTCGTCGTACAGTTTTTTGATGTAATCATGCATCTCGATCCGGATATCATAGTATTTCTTCATGATCTTATAGTTCTCTTCGCCGTAGCTCCAGAGCTCGTTCGGCTGGCCAGTGTGCAGGCAGCCGCCGCCGAAATCACGGTTGTCGAGCATCGGAATGTTGTATGGGCCGCGGTCGCCGTGCATACGGAGGACAGCGGAATATACTGCAAACTCATACCAGCGGATCAGAAGCTGCTGGAAGTCCGGATCGTTGACATCGTCTGTCATGAAACCGCCGATATCGGTTGTCCACCACGGAATTCCGGCAAGACCCATGTTAAGACCTGCCTGTAACTGATCGTAGAAAGCTTTAAAGGTACTCGGAACGTCGCCTAAATCTTTCATATTATCATAGAAGACACGGCTGTATAACTGCGGATAGATGTTGCTGCAGGAGAGCGCCGTTCCTTCAATATAGCGGTAATGATCGAAATCGTAAACACCGTAATCCGGCTCGGAGTTATCCAGCCAGAAAGCATTGATGCCGTAATCGTAGTAGTTCTTCTTGCATACGTCCCAGACATATTTTCTTGTCTCCGGATTGAACACGTCGATCTCAACACAGTCACCCTGGAAATCGTATGTCTGCTTTTTCGCGCAGCCTGTCCCTGTATGTTTTTCATTTTATTAGATTTTTTTGTCTGTTTCTTGAAGTTTTTATCCGATTTCTAACACTATTTTGATCTTTTTACCAAATTTGCGGAATGGGCTTTATTTTTAACTGCACAAATTCCATTTCTTATGATAGAATATTTACGAAAAAATAAAGTATCTGATTCACTATACTTTGATTCACAATAAAATGAGGGAGTAATCCATGATTCAAACGAAAGATTCGAACTTAACCTTCCGCCCGCTGACCATCGACGACGCAGAGCAGTACAATGCACTTCTGCGCTACGCCTTTCAGGTTACAGAGCAGGAGCTTTCCGAAAGCGGATGGAAAGACGATGAAATCAAGCAGTCCAAATTCCCGGTTCTCGTCCGTGCCGATGTGCTCGGCTGTTTCTGCGAGGAGGATCTGGTATCACAGTTCGCGGTTTATCCGCTGGACATGAATATCTACGGTGTCCGCTATCCCGTCGGTTTTGTCACCAGCGTCTGCACCTACCCGGAATACACCGGCCAGGGCATCATGAAAAAGCTGATGATCCGGAGTCTCACGCGCATGCGGGAAAACCACCGTTCCTTTGCGCTTCTCTATCCCTACTCCATTCCGCTCTACCGGAATCTCGGATGGGAAATCATTTCCAATAAGATGACGTACACCATCAAGGACACGCAGGTGCCGCGGAAGCTCAAAGCCCCTGGCTATGTGCGCCGCGTGGCATGGGATGACAAGGATTTCAAGGAACTACATACCAAATTTGCTTCGAAGACGCACGGCTGCCTCTACCGCAACAATCTGGCGTGGGAAGAATATTTCCGCTGGGATGAGGATGATACCGTCGTTGCGATCTACTATTCCGCTGATGATGTGCCGTACGGCTACATGGTCTATCTGATCAGCTCCGATATCATGCATATCAAAGAGATGATCTATCTGAACCGTGAGGCGCAGCTGGGACTCTGGGAGTATATTCATGCACACGATTCCATGATCGATGAGGTCAAAGGAAATAACTACTACAGTGAACCCATCGCGTTCGAGCTTGAGGACAGCGATATCAAAGAAACGATTCGCCCGTACTCGATGGGGCGTATCATCGATGTCGTGCAGTTTATGGAACATTACGCCTGCGACCCGGACGAGCCGGATGTGTGTATCCGTTTTGAGATCGAGGATGAGCTGCTTCCGTGGAACAATGACAGCTTCACATTCTTCTTTGAAAAAGGACACTGTGTGCCGACCGACCGCGAGCCGGACCATATGATGAAAATGACGATCGCATCGCTCACGACACTGCTGCTCGGCTACAAGACGGCTTCCAAGCTGTATGAGATGGCGCGCATCGAAACGACGCCGCAGACTGTGGAATGCCTAGATGACCTGCTCTTCCACCATATTCCATATGTTTCGGACTATATTTAATTTATTTTACGCATTGCAAAAGAGGGACTCCCGTGAAAGGAATCCCTCTTTTTCTATGTAACATTTTTTAGTTTTCTTCCAGTTTGATTTTCTCCTGCAGCACAACGCAGCCTGCCATATCGCCGATGACGTTGACACAGGTGGCACCCATGTCACACAGTGTGTTGATGCTGATGTAAACGCCCATGACGCCGGCCGGAAGACCTGCCATCGTGGCGAGTGCTGCGAATGATGCGATCGCGCCGCCCGGGATACCCGGTGTTCCGACAGAAAGCAGGACGTTGGCAAGCAGAATGATCACCATCATCGAAATGCTGACGTTGATGCCGCAGGCATTTGCGAAGAACATGATCATAAACGACATCAGGATCGATACCGCATCCATGTTGACGGTGGCACCGAGCGGGATTGCGATACTGCTGATCTGGTTCGAAACGCCGAGTTCTTTCTCGACACAGCGCTTGCTGATTGGGATCGTCGCGGAACTGGAACATGTTCCGAATGCATTCAGGGCTGCCGGCATGATCGCCTTAAAGAACTTGACCGGACTCGTCTTTCCGATGAGTTTTACAGTGCCGCCGTAGACGACGATCGCAAATCCATAGAATGCCACATACAGAATGATGAGCTGGGTTGCCAGGGAAACGATGGTTTTGGTTCCGTTTGCCTCGACAACCGGCACGATCGTACAGAAGACACCGATCGGGGTGAAGTACATAACGGTGCTGATGACTTTTAAACAGACCTCATTCAGGGAGTCGATCACGTTTAAGAGCGGCTGTCCCTTCTCTCCGACCGCAATCAGCGTAAAGCCGACAACGACAGCGAACACGAGTACCTGGAGCATGTTGCCCTCCGCAAACGCCTTCACCGGGTTGGACGGGATCAGGTTTTTGATCGTGTCGAGGATGCTGGTCATCTCGGTCGCCTGGATATCGGAAGTTGCCATCTCAAAATGGACTCCCTTTCCGAGGCGGATCAGTCTTGGAATGATAATGCCGACTGCACTTGCAATCGCGGTGGTGCACAGGAAGAAAATCATCGAGTAGCCGGTGATCTTACCTGTCGTTTTTGCATTTCCGATGCTGCAGATACCCATGACAATTGAGCAGAATACCATCGGGAAAATCATCATATTCAAGGCGTTCATGTAGATGCCGCCGATGACGCCGGTTACGGTCAGAATCGGCGTAAAGCGGTCCGCCAGAAGAAGTCCGGTTAAGATACCGAGAATCAGTCCGGTAAAGATCGCACCTGTAATATGCTTCTGATACCATGCATAAAACTTTTTCATATGTTCTCTCTTCTCTCCTTTTTCACAGAGTAAGAGGCAGGTGTCCCTGTATCTTCTACCTGCCTCTTCGCATACAGCCATCTTATCACACAACCGCGGATAATTCCACTTAAAAATGGATTTATCCGCGGTTTTTCTGGCTTTTGGTCTTTTTTTTCTTTTTTATACGGCTGCTGCCCGGCTGTGGACTTTCTTCCGCACAATCAGATAGCAGATCACCTGCATGATAATCGTGATGATCCACGATCCCGGATACGAAATGAACAGCACATACAGCGAGCGGTGCTGCGGGAAAATGCCGAAGATCCACACGATTCGCGTTCCGACCGTTCCGATGACGGACAGAATCATCGGCACCGCCGAGCATCCCATACCGCGCAGGGCTCCCGGGAAGAGGTCCATGATGCCACAGAGGAAATACGGAACCGTCGTGATCGACAGAATTTCCATACCGCAGCGGATAACCTCCGGGTCCCCGGTGTAAATCTGCAGGATTTCCGTACCGAACAGATACGCGCCGCCACCCATCACCAGTGCCATGCCGCTGGAGAGAATCAGGCAGTCGATCAGCACCTTATCCATTCGTTTGTATTTTCCGACACCGTAGTTCTGGCTTGTGAAGCTCATGCACGCCTGGGTGACGGAGTTGACTGAGGTGTATAAAAATCCCAGCACATTGTTGGCCGCCGTGTAGCCTGCCATTGCAATCGAACCGAAGGAATTGACGGATGACTGCAGCAGCACGTTCGAGAAGTTGATGACGGTACTCTGAATACCCGCCGGGATGCCGACCTGGAAAATCGGGATGATGTAATCCTTTTTCAGGCACAGCTTCGAAAACCGGAGCTGATAACTTCCCTCGCTCTTATAGAGGCACCGCAGAACCAGCACGCAGGAGATCGCCTGCGAAACCACCGTTGCAATCGCCACACCTGCCACGTCGAGACTGAACACGATCACGAGGAACATATTCAGACCAGCGTTGATCACACCCGATACAATCAGGAAATACAGCGGCCGCTTCGTGTCGCCGACGGCACGCAGAATCGCCGCACCGTAGTTGTACAGCATGAAAAACGGCATTCCCATAAAGTAAATTCTCATATACAATGCCGACTGATCAATGACATCCGCCGGTGTATCCATCAGCTCCAGCGCGCCTTTTGCAAAAAATACGCCCACAAACGCCATCACAACGCCGCTGATCAGCGCCAGCATGATCGATGTATGTACCGTTTCCGACATCTCCCGGTCGCGCCCCGCTGCATAATACCGCGCCGCAAGCACATTCGCACCGAGCGAGATTCCCATAAACAGGTTGATGAACACGTTGATGAGTGCCGTTGTCGATCCGACAGCCGCAAGCGCCTGGCTTCCGCTGAACCGTCCGACGACGATGATATCCACCGCGTTGAACATCAGCTGCAGAATGCCGGACACCATCAGCGGAAGCGAAAAGGAAATCAGCTTGTCCATAATCGTGCCGTTGCACATGTCGATTTCATATTTGTTCTTTTTCAAAAATACTCCTCCTTCTTTTGTAGCAGATATGCAGTCTTACACCGCAGACATATACAGAAATGATACCACTTTTTTCCGGTTCTGCACAGAGACTTTCCATAATTTATTGACTTCTGTAAAGTCCACAGGTAAAATAAATACAATTACAGTTTTTCTGTATATAAATCAAGGACAGGAGAGAACCTATGAAAAAAATATGGATTACAGGTGCCGAAGGCCACATCGGTACTGCCCTTCTGGAACTGCTGGAGGGTGTGGAATATCAGCTTCTTCCAACGGATATTCACGAGGTTGATATTACCAAAATCGATGAAGTCACACAGTTCGTTTATGTCAACCGTCCCGACGTTATCATCAACTGCGCCGGTATGACCGACGTTGCCGAGTGTGAAAAAAACATCGACGAAGCCTATCGTGTCAATGCCATCGGTGTGCGCAACGTAGCGCTTGCCGCCAATGATATCGACGCAAAGGTTATTCAGATCTCAACGGATCTGTCTCTTATACACATCTCCGAGCCCACGAGACAGGCAGAAATCTC
>ENA-OYBU01000830-OYBU01000830.1-human-gut-metagenome-genome-assembly--contig:-NODE-830-length-11478-cov-4.325746_pt1 | contig 11478 bp, 10 predicted proteins | sample MGYA00244624_ERZ652861 | MGnify/ENA primary metagenome ERZ652861 (study PRJEB26926, sample SAMN06164691) | human gut metagenome | biome: ENVO:00009003; feature: ENVO:2100002; material: ENVO:00002003... | reverse complement strand
ATACGAGATTTCTGCCTGTCTCGTGGGCTCGGAGATGTGTATAAGAGACAGATGACGCACAGCGTCATATCACTGGGCAAGGCGTTCCCCCTTGACTCCCTTCAAAGGGCTGCGGTCTCGCCTGTCGGCTCGGTCGGTGCTTCAAAATACCTGCGGCCTTTTGAGGTCGCCACTGGCGACCCGCACCTCTGCACTCTTGCTCCGGGCAAGCTGTCCAGAAAAACAGCTCGTCCGGCTCCGATGTAACGAGAACTGACAAATTCGTCCGTTTTCGTAATCGTATAGCACAAAAAGGCGGCCATCTGCACCCATGCAGACAGCCGCCTTTGGTTTTATGCCGTATTCTATTTCTCAGTCTCTGAAAATCTTATCCAGTTCCCTTTCCATGGTGCCCGCCTTGGCAAATTCCAGCGTATCCGCCTGACGGATATGGTGGGCGGTGATGCCGTGATTCTTTGCAAAACCCAGAATGTAGCTGATGGCAATACGGTAGATGATCTCGGTCGGAGCAAGGCCATAGACCTGCTTAGCAAAGATATGTTCCAGCCGGGCGTTATCGTCCGGGAAGATTTGCCGCATCTTCTCGCTGCGGTAAAGGCGCTTGACGATTTCCGTAATGTACAGGCCGGACTTCATGTAGGGGTCCAGGAAGGTCTTGCCGGGGTCATCGAAGCAGCCGGGGTTTTCCTGCTCCAGCAGGTCCACCATCTTTTTCACCACCCATTTGGGGGTAAAGATCTGGTTGGTTTTCTGGGGCGGGATGTAATCGAAGATATCCTCGGTGCGGCTCTCGTCAAAGTAATCCGCCAGCTTGACCTTCAGGTTCAGGAATTCCTTCACCGAATCGTCAAACACCACCGGGTCGAACAGGTGGCCTGCAAAGTGCTCCTCCTGTCCGGTGGCTTGGTTGATGTACGGCCCGCCGTCCCGCAAAAAGCGGAACTGTTCCAACGTGATGCTGGTGACCTCCTGAAAGACCTTGTCCGGGATGATCTGGTCAAAATTCGCCAGTGTCACGGTCTCGTCGCCATACGCCATGAGGAAGGACGGGATGGTGCGGGAGAAGCCCCGCAGATGGTCACGGACGGTGTCCTCGTAGCCTTTTTTCTCCTGCTCCTTCTGGTTGGTCTCCACGGTGCGCACGATGGTCTGCTGCATCTCCTGCGCCGTCTGCTGGATGGTGGATTGCAGCGTCTCCATCAGGGCGGCGGTGCTCTGCTGCTGCTTTGCGTCAAACTCCCGGTTCACCTGCTGGCGCTGCTGGGCAGTGGTGCAGCTTTGCAGCAGCCGGGTGCGCTGGGTCTCCAACTGGCTCTGATCGATGCGGTAGTTGTCCACTACCTTGTTCACCGCTACGTCCATTTTGGCCTTGGCGGCGCTCTCAAACCGCTTCTGGTCGGACAGCTTCAGGTCGCGGCCATACTCCTGCTTTGCCTGCTCCACCATGGGGGTGATGATCTCCTTGGTGATGCTCTTTTTCAGAGGTTCCAGATGCTCTTCTTTGGCAGGAGCCGGGGCATCGGTGAGGTCTTGCAGGGCGGTGTCCAGTGCCGGAGTGCTTTCGTAAATTTTTGCCCCGAACACATCCGCCGCCTTGCCGATGACGTAGCCCTCATCCAAATCCACCTCGCCCTTGTCGTTCAGGGAGAGGTCTGCGCCGGTCTCCGGGGTGATCTGGATGGGCTTTGCCTTTGCCTCGCTGATGGGCTGGAAGTTTTGCAGAATGTCCAGCACCTCCTGCGGGGCACTGAATACGTTGGAAATGTTCTGGAACAGGAAGTTGCTCTGGAAGCCCATCCGCACCACTTCTTTGGACTTGATTTTCCGGGGGATGCTGAGGACTTTTTCTGCATCCAGCGGGATCATCTCCCCTTCCTCGTCCTCGCCGATGACCGGGAAGAAGTTGAGCAGATTCTGAATGTGCGCCTTGCGCTCCTCGGTGTCGCCCTTGCCGCTGGCGGTGTCCTGTGAAAGGTCGTTGGCGAACTGCTCGTAGATCAGCAGGGTGCGAGCGGGGTCAAAATCGAACACATAGGCGTTCTCTTTGCGGCGGAAGGTGCCGTTTTCGTGGAAAAGGCAGGGGTTCTGGGCACGGAACGCCGCCTGCATATACAGTGCCGGGCTTTTCAGGTTGGAGAGCATCAGCACCGCCGACCACTCCGGGATGGTGACACCGGTGGTGAGCTGCCCCACCGACAGGGTGATGGTCTTTTCGTGGTGGGCGATGGCGGCTTTTACCCGGTCAAAGCTCTTCTGGTTCTCGTCCGTGTCGTCCAGCTTGCCGTCACCGGCAGCAAGGATCACCTCATAGTCCCGGAATACCGGGTGCGCCTGCAGCTTTTTCGCCAGCGCTCTGGCGCTGTCCACCCGGTTCAGCAGCCAGAAGGTATGCTTCAGCTCTGCCCGCAGCTCCGGGGTGGAAAACGGAAACTTGTTCTGGGTGGTCATAGCATCCAGAAAGCGGTCCACCTCGGCTTCGTGCTCAAAGCTGCCGCTGGGCTTTACCTTGAAGAACTCGTTCAGGTCAAAGGCAAATTCCTGCGTTTCGCCGTCGATCTCTACCCCCTGCTGGATCTCGTCCCGGATGATCTCGGACATCTGGTAGGTGTAGAGGTTGAGCATGCACGTTCATTGTTTGTTCGTCCTAATATTCGGATATAATCGTTTCCATCTGTTGGCTTCGCATCAAAAAATATTTGTGGCAATCGGTCAAATATATTTGTTGCCATATCGTAAGCATGACCCTTACTCAACTGACCAATTGCTTCTGGATGATCCTCGTGCATTTTGTCGGTCAATCTATATGCTGTTCTCGTCACCACAATATTGCTTAACGAAATAAAATCAGCCGTTTCTGTGACCTTATGGAGAATCGCATTCAGTTTTGCATATTTAGTAAACACTCCGATTGCGCCAAAATCCGAACAGCTATCCCTATATGAAACAACCACTCCTCCTTTAATGTCAGTATTCGGGAAAATCGAGCTTGCATCAGCTTCATAGTGCAAAACCTTAAAGTGCGGGTCACTCAGCATTTTCTCATTCCATGCTTTTGGCGTAGAGCCAGCATTGAACAAAAAACGTGCAGGGTGAATCATTTCCACCTTATCTGCAATTTCATAAGACGCATCCAGAAATTTGTTATATACTGGCGGTGCAAAGCCTTTGTTATCGCCAAGGGTTTCATCCTGATACGGCGGGTTTCCGATGACATAATCAAACTTCATGCTGGTACTCCCTTCCTGAATGGTTTCAAAGTTCTGGGCGGTTCCATGGCTGCCCTTGCGCCAGTTTTTCACTTTACAGGATACCGTGGGCGGCTGCGGCTCTGTCGCCCCGAACATGGAAAAGAGGTCAAGCTGTTCTGTCTCCGGCTGGGGCTTGCCGCCGGGCACAGACAGGTGCAGGCCGTCCATCTGCCACAGGTTCCAGCTGATGATGTTGGCGATAGGTTGTAACTCTTCTTTTGTGGGTTTGCGCTGCCACCGGGCTTGCAGATGCTCTGCATAGGTCAGCAGCAGGTTGACCCGTGCCAGCAAAAGATTATCTCCCTGATACTCGTAGCCGTAGGTGGACTGCACCGCATGGGTGGCATATTTGCGCCATTCGTCCTCTGTGGCGGCGTTCTCGCTTACCACCCGCAGCTTGCGGTCCAGAATGCCAATGCGCCGGGCTACCGGAATCATCTCGCCGGTGGCGGCATCGTACCGGGACGCCAGAAAGGGGGCTTCGCCGCAGGTCACCTCCAAGCGGCGGCTCTGCACATACTGCACCCATGCCGGGGTCCTGCCCCCGCAAGCCGGGAACTGCACCGGCGTTTCCACCGTCTGCCAGCCTTGGGGCAGCTCCACCGTGAACTGCCCGGCGCTCTCCTCTGCCCCCAGCCCACGGAACCAGTCAGCATCCAGTGCGTTGTTCATCTTGTTGCAGACCCATGCCGGGCTGAACACCTCGCCTTTTTTGCGGGTGCGCTGCTGCTGGGTGTCGGTCTGCTTCATCATCCGGGGCAGCACCACCTCGTAGTGGGTCAGCCCGAGCTGCTGGGTGGTGATCTGCGATCTATCCGTCACCGGTTCGTACATCACCGTTTGCAGTTCCTCCGGCGGATCGGTGGCCCAGATGATGTTTTTACCGGTGGAGTGGTCTTTTAGAAGTATATCCAGCACCGCCTGCACTTCCGGTGCGTGAAAGTCGATCAGTTGTTCCAACGGGGATTCCCTCGCTTTGCCTTAGCGTTGCGGCGGAAGTGATAATGTTCTTAGCACTTTCAGCCTATACTAACAAGTATCTTATCACTTTTACAGTCAATTCACAAGAATTTCGGCGTTTTTTGCCAAAAGTAATAAGATTCTCTATACTTGAAAGCAAAGAAGGGTGGTGCGCTAGATGATTGGTGAGCGGCTGGCAGAATTACGAAAGCTGAATGGTGAAAAGCAACAAGTGTTAGCAAAAGCTCTTAGTGTTTCGGTTTCTACTGTCCGCAGTTGGGAGCACGACAAAAGTTCTCCTGACCATTCAACACTGGTTGCAATTTGCAGACGCTATCATACTTCTTCTGATTTTCTGTTAGGTTTGTCCGATTACGATCCCTCCGACAAAGCCCGCATCCAGCGCCAGCGCCTGACCGAAGAAGAACAGAACGAGATGCACCGCTACGAAGAATATCTGTTGTGGAAACGCAAAAAATAAGCCGCCCAGCGAGACCGTAAGGTCGCTGGGCGGTTATTTTTGCTATATCGTTATCAGTTTTTACTTAAAATGGTCTGAATCGTCTGTGCATCTTTCAAGTCGTTTGCATGATTATATTTTTCCACATGTCCATATGCATCTAGCTCTTTCTCAGTCGCAAATGATAGCACCGATGTGTACCCCGTTTTATCATCTGATTCATCGGCAAAAAACAATGTAGTTGTGCCATCCGCTACCTTTACATCCGCTAGCTTGCAGTTAAACATACCAAAAATAGAGGGACACTTAAACTCTTGTCCCATAATATTAAATTTCAGATCTCCTGTGTATTGAAAATACATCGGTTTTCCAATAGAATCTTTTATTCGGTTTGTACTCTCTGCATTCCATTCGGATGATATAGAGGTTATTTTATGCTCCTCTCGTATAGGTTTTTTCAAAATAATTGTTTGGTATAACTTTTCAATATTATATATGGTTTCCAATTCGGGGGCATTCTTTATTGGACTAAATGCCAATCCTAATGCAGTTTCCACTTGCAATACCTTTTTCCAAAAATCCAAAGTATGTTTATCAAATTTGTCTTTTGGCTCATCCGGTATTACGTTAGAGGGTATCCTTTCGCCCATTAAATATCCATTGCCATCTATAAATGCATTGAAAATTTCCACAACTTCTACAATCTCACGAACAGATTTAGCGTAGCTTAAATTATAGGTTAATTGTACATGGCTACTCTCCTTCTCCTCATCCAACGAGATTTTCAGTTTTAATGGTTTTTCATTTTCACTTTCAAAGTGTATTTCCGTCAAACTAGCATACGGTTGCTGCTTCAGTTTCAACGTGTAAGCGTATTTATCAGATGCAATCTTAATGTCATGTGGTTCCGGAAAAGGTTCTGGAACTAGAAAAAATTTCATATTTTTTTTCTTGATTGGATTATATATGTTCTTATAGAAGTTTTCTACTGGCATTTCCTGACCATTGACTATAACATACCCCTCTTTATCCAATTTAACATTTAGTTTCATCTGAGCATTATAAATAAACTGGTAAAACTCATCCCCGTTAAGATTTTCAACCTGTTTTTTTATTGACTTAGGGATTTCGATGCTGAATCCCCCCATTGTCACTGGCTTTCCATCAGCACTCAATATTACGCTTCCGTCTTTGCCCGGAATATATTTCGTTCCTTTCGGAACGGTCGAATTCAAATATTCTATTACTCCCTTTGGCACCTTCTTCTCAGCTTTAGGTTCTGTTTTGAAAACCTTATTAAAATTTGGAATCATTAAAAGTCCTCCCGTTTTTGAGACCACACAATTACTTTCGACAGAATTTCAGATTTATCTTCAATTCCCCATAAGTCAATTGCTCGACTTAATTCTCGGTACTCGTCTATTGTTTGAATCACAATATGTTTTATATCCGAATATTCAAAGACAAGTGAAACTTCTCTTCTAAAATTCATTGATTCACTGGCCAGTTGCATAAAATTTGCATTGTTTATATCTGGATTCAATATTACCTGAGCAAGTTCAAGTGGCTCAACATCTGGAATATACCGCCATTCGCACTCATCCATAAAGCATTTTTTTGACATTTTTCCACTTTTTCTGTTTCTTATTTTCCCTTGATATGGTTTATAGTACATCAGTTCATGTAAAAGATAGTTTTTTAACATCTCATGAGTTTTTGATTCTGATTTTTCCTCGTTCAACACACTTTCAAAAACTGTGCTGATATCCTTTCGGAGATCAGATGTCTCGTTCAGGTAATGTATTGGTTGGATATTGTGATCCATCCCCCATTTTTTACGAAATGCAATTCCGTAGTCACCATACCAATCCATATGCAGATTAAGTTTCTGTAGGTTAATGTCGCAAAAACATTTCATTGGATAAGCTAAAGATTTCACTCCCTTAATTTTCAAATAACCTATATCTTCTTCGCAATATCTCGGCGATACCATTTTATACTGCAAACAGTTCAAAAGATATTCCAATTTAGGCATAAATGTAAACAATATATCTGGATGAACCTTAGATGGAATATGTTTTGGGACTTTGTTTCTTTGCTCATTCGGGTTAATTTTGCCTAAGTTAAGCGTATCCTTCATTATAGTTGTCCTTTGCTGCCACTTTCCTAGTATCTATCACTTTATATCATCAATTCGATATACTCCCACTATCCATCCAGTGCTCGAAAGCTACGATACTGCTCGTCGATTTCCTTCATGTTGTAGTCCATCAGGCCGGGAATCCCCATTTCGCCGCCGCATTCGTTGCAGAAAACAGCTGTGATCTCAAAAGTATACTCTTTACCCCGAATAGTCTGGTTGATTTTGATTTTCTTCAAGGTGTAGTTTGTTTCTCTGCGGCATTCTGTGCAGAAATCCCTCTGATTTTCCATGGCGGCACGCTCCCTTCCGGTTTTACATTCTTTTTTATTATTGTATCCCTACCTTTGTTTTTCGTCAACAATAAAGCCGCTGACAGTCTGCCGCTCGCAGAATCCATCAGTGGGTTTCATGAGTCTTCAAACCCCCTAGACAAAAAAATCGGCACCCGCTTTTCAGCGAGTGCCGATTTCTGTTACCCTATAGTGCGCTTTGATTTTTGGCGTAAGTGGCGTAAGTTTGGCGTAAATCCGCTTTTGCGCGCTCCAAAAATCAAGGATTCATGCGGTTTTTAGGCAGTTATTAGTACATACCGCCCATGTCACCGCCTGCAGCAGCGGGTGCAGCAGGGGGTTCCGGCAGATCAGCGACCAGGCTTTCGGTGGTCAGCACCATCTCAGCGACGGAGGCTGCGTTCTCCAGAGCGGAACGGGTGACCTTGGTGGGGTCAACGATGCCAGCAGCGATCATATCGTCCACAAAGACCTCGTTCTGAGCATCAAAGCCGTAGTTGGGCTTGTTGGCAGAGATGATCTTGTCGATGATGACACTGCCTTCCAGACCGGCATTCTTAGCGATCTGGCGCAGAGGAGCTTCCAGAGCCTTCAGAACGATCTTGGCACCGGTGCGCTCGTCGCCTTCCAGCGTGTCGCACAGCTCACGCACAGCGGGGATCGCATTGATAGGAGCAGTGCCGCCGCCGGCAACAACACCTTCCTGAACAGCAGCCTTGGTTGCGTTCAGAGCATCCTCGATGCGCAGCTTCTTGTCCTTCATCTCAACTTCGGTAGCAGCGCCGACCTTGATGACGGCCACGCCGCCAGCCAGCTTTGCCAGACGCTCCTGCAGCTTTTCACGGTCGAAATCGCTGGTAGCGGCCTCGATCTGGCTGCGGATCTGAGCGATGCGGGCTGCGATGGCATCCTTATCGCCTGCACCGCCAACGATGGTGGTGTTCTCCTTGGAGACCTTCACCTGACGGGCATGGCCCAGCATCTGGACGGTAGCATCTTTCAGCTCATAGCCCAGATCGGAGGAGATCACGGTGCCGCCGGTCAGGGTTGCGATATCCTGCAGCATTTCCTTGCGGCGGTCGCCAAAGCCGGGAGCCTTGACAGCGCAGACGTTCAGGGTGCCGCGCAGGCGGTTGACGATCAGAGTGGACAGAGCCTCGCCCTCGATATCCTCAGCCACGATCAGCAGCTTCATACCATTCTGCATGACCTGCTCCAGCAGGGGAACCAGATCCTGAATCACGCTGATCTTCTTATCGGTGATCAGGATAGCGGCGTTGTCCAAATCAGCCACCATCTTGTCAGTATCGGTGACCATATACGGGGTGAGGTAGCCGCGGTCGAACTGCATGCCTTCCACGATCTCGTTGTAGGTCTCAGCGGTAGTCTTATTCTCCTCAATGGTGATAACGCCATCGGAGGTGACCTTCTCCATAGCCTCGGCGATCAGACGGCCGATCTCGGGGTCGCCTGCAGAAATAGTGCCGACGCGGGCGATATCGTTGCTGTCCTTCACCTTCTGGCTGTGAGCCTTGATGGTCTCAACAGCCTTGGCAACAGCCTTGCTCATGCCGCGGCGGATATCCATGGGGTTTGCACCGGCGGTGACATTCTTCATGCCCTCGGTGACCATGGCCTGTGCCAGAACGGTTGCGGTGGTGGTGCCGTCGCCTGCTGCGTCGTTGGTCTTGGTAGCGACTTCACGCACCAGCTGTGCGCCCATGTTCTCGAACTCGTCCTTCAGCTCGATCTCCTTGGCAATGGTCACGCCATCGTTGGTGATGACCGGTGCACCGAACTTTTTGCCCAGCACCACATTGCGGCCCTTGGGGCCCAGGGTGATCTTAACGGTGTTTGCCAGGGTATCGATACCGGCACACAGTGCCTTGCGGGCATCCTCGCCCTGCTTGATCTGCTTAGCCATAATCAAATCGCTCCTTTAAAGCTCAATTTTCAAATATCAGAGGGGAAACCGCTCAGTCCTCAACGACTGCCAGAATATCGCCCTGACGGACGATGGTGCACTCTTCGCCGTCCACCTTGACCTCGGTACCGGAGTACTTGCTGGTGAGGACCTTGTCGCCGACCTTCACAGTCATCTTGACTTCCTTGCCGTCCACAACGCCGCCGGGGCCGACAGCGATGACCTCAGCCACCTGGGGCTTTTCCTTAGCACTGCCGGTCAGGATCAGACCGCCCTTGGTGGTCTCCTCAACCTCAACAGCCTTAATGACAACACGGTCTGCAAGAGGAATGATCTTCATAGTTCTTGCCCTCCTATAGTAAAAATATAATTTAAAACTTTGCTGTGTCCAAAGGGCCTCGTGTCGGCTCTTTGGTTCTTTAGCACTCCATTTCTCTGAGTGCTAAGTGTATTGTACTCATCTTGACCCGAAAAATCAAGACCTTTTTTGCTTCTTTTTGTTAAGAATTTATGACAGATGAAAAAATCAGCCGTACAGCGAAAAAGAGACAGCTTTCTTCTTGGAGAAAAAAAGCTGTCTCTTCTTCTGGTTTTTCATGTTCGGTCTGCACTCTGTGCCGTCCTCTGCGCTGCAAAGCGCTCAAAAGCAGGCTTTGGCAGAAGGATTCGCCCTGCCAGCGGCTGTACCTGTACAGTGATCTGCTCCTTGGGTGCGCATTCACCGTCTGCCGTGGCAACGATCGGCCCGCGGCCATCCGCAGCGCGCAGGCTCACCTGCTTTGCGCGGCGGTAAATGAAGTACGGCTCTGCAGCCCTGACGAGCTGACCGTTCTGGAAGTGCTTGCCGCTCTTGTACATTCCCAGCAGCTTTGCAATGGTCACGCGGCTCACCTTGCGGATGATATATACATCCAGCCAGCCATCGTCGGGCTGTGCTTCCGGCGCTGCACAGAAACCGCCGCCATAGGTGCGGCCATTGCAGATGGCACACATCAGGCAGTCCACATCCAGCGTTTCACCATCGATGGTGTACTCCACCCTGCGGCCGATGTGTCCGCACAGCTGTTCCACAATGGAAAGCACATAGGCCATCTCGCCGCCGCACAGCGGGATGCGCCGGAACTTCGGGATGCCGTAGGCAACCTGCGCATCCAGACCGGCAGCGCAGATAGTGGCCGAAAGGCCAAGGCTGGTCTGCATCAGATCGATGCTCACCGGCCCACCGGCCAGCTGAGCATCCAGATCCAGAAACTCTTCCTTTGTACCAAAGGTGCGCAGAAAATCGTTGCCGCTGCCAAAGGGCAGACAGCCCACGGCTGCATTTGCATAGCCATAGATCCCGGTGAGCGCTTCGTTGAAGGTGCCGTCGCCGCCGGCAGTGAAGACCCGCAGTTCTTCCCCGCTCTGCCGGGCCTGCTGCGCAGCGGCATTGGCCAGCTCCCGGGCATGACCGGCGTGATTTGTGACCTGAATGGTATATTCTTCCGGCGCAAGCCCTGCACGCGCGGCGGCAGCATTGATCTGCTGCGGCAGCGTACGGGTGCAATCGGCCTTACCGGCAGTTGGGTTCAAAAGAAACAATGTGCGCATGGACTTCCTCCTGCAATTCTGTTGCTTCTATGATAACAGAAAACCAAAAGGATGCAAGAGCCAATCTCACAATGTCCCTGCCCCGTACGCGCAAAAAAGGAGCGGACGTCTCCGCTCCCCCCTGCAGACAAAAAAATACCGCCCCGGGTCTTGTAACTCAGGGCGGTCCTTTTGAGCTTCAGATGCTTTACAGTGTTGCGGTTTCGTCCTCCCGCAGGACGATAGCACCATCCGCCGAGCAGTCCGCCGTCCAGTGCTGGCCCACGCAGGCCGTGCCGGATGCGATCTGATCCGCAAGTGCCTGCTCCACTGCCCTGTCCACTGCGCGGCGCAGTTCTCTGGCCCCGTAGGCAGAGTGGGCCTTTGCTGCCAGCGCCTGCCCTACCCGCGGTGTGTGATGCAGCTGGTAGCCGCTGCGGGCGGCACGCTGCTCCAGCTGGCACAGCATTTTTTCGGCAATGGCGCACAGGCTGTCGTCGGCCAGCGGACGGAATACGATCATCTCGTCCAGACGGCCTGCCAGCTCTGGCCGGAACCACTTTTTTGCCTCCTCAATGGCCTGCGCAGACTGCTTTTCAAATACGGCTTCGCTGCCCGCCGCAAAGCCCAGCGGCGTGCTCTGACCCGCCAAAAAACGTGCGCCGAGGTTTGAGGTGAGCAGTACGATGGTGTTGCGGAAATCCGCCTTGCGGCCCATGGCATCGGTCAGCTGGCCATCTTCCAGTATCTGCAAAAGGATGTTCTGAATGTCCGGGTGTGCCTTTTCGATCTCGTCAAACAGCACCACACTGTAAGGGCGGCGGCGCACTGCTTCGGTCAGCTGTCCGCCCTCGTCATGGCCCAGATAGCCCGGCGGCGCACCC
>ENA-OYBU01000823-OYBU01000823.1-human-gut-metagenome-genome-assembly--contig:-NODE-823-length-11613-cov-4.959855_pt1 | contig 11613 bp, 10 predicted proteins | sample MGYA00244624_ERZ652861 | MGnify/ENA primary metagenome ERZ652861 (study PRJEB26926, sample SAMN06164691) | human gut metagenome | biome: ENVO:00009003; feature: ENVO:2100002; material: ENVO:00002003... | reverse complement strand
AGAGGACCCCCGTTTGGAGATTTTCAAGAAGCCCGTGCTGCTCGTCAGCCTGAAAGCCAATGATGCCGCCAACCGGAAGTTGTTCAAGGACGCCTTTGACCTGGCTCTGGAAACGAGCCGTTATGATTTATATGCGGAATTCCTGCGCACCAATCTGGAAAGGGATGCCGTGAAGGTCATCAAGTTCGGCAAATTTGATGAAACCATGTACCAGCAAAGCCCCATGCTCATGCGCGCCAACGAGCTGTACCAGCTCATCAGCAAGGTGGGGCCGGACACCATCCGGGAGCATACCATGGAAAGCACCCCCAGGTATTTTTATCCATGGCTTTTTTCGGATAAATCCAATCCCGTAAAGCTCTTTCTGCGTACGGTGGCGCGGGAGCAGACCCCCAAGGAACAGTGGGCCGGCATCCTGAGGAAATGGGCCGAATTCTGGATGAAAACATCCGCCATGCCCCGCAGCAAATATTCCTCCCTGGCATTGGCATGCGCCATGCTGCATCCCGGCATTGCCTCCAGTCCGTCCAAATTGCGGGCATCCTCTTCCGGCAATATTTCCACGACGCCCCTGACGCTGGAACAGGTATTTGAATATTTCATGGAAATGGACGAGAAGCATGAACTGCTGACGGACATCACCAAGCTGAGTCCGTCCGAGCTGCTGTTCATCGTGGATGTCCGCCTTCCGCGGTCGGAAATGGACTGGGCACGCAAAAAGGTGCGCCTGACGCGCAAGGGATGGGGAGGCGCCTATTCCATGATCCGCTACCGCATGGACCGCGCCGCGCTTGGCAAAGACCCGTACAATACCTACTCCTTCCAGGAAATCCTGGATGAAGGCGGCATCTGCATGGACCAGGCTTATTTTGCTGTTAACACGGCCAAATGCAACGGCATCCCTTCCGCATATGTTACGGGCGACGGCAACCGCGGACCGCATGCCTGGGTGAACCTGCTGACGGCGGACGATACCTGGCAGTCCTACGGAGGCTACGGATACAATACGGGCCATTTCTCCCATCCGCACAACCGCAAGTCCAAACATGAATCCACTCTTCTGCAGGGAATGGACAGGAAAGTGAACGGTGCCAGGCTGGACGCCACGCTGGATTACCTTTCCCTGGCGGACCTGTTTGAAGAAATGCAGAAACCGGATTGCGTCAGAGTCATGCTGGAAGCCGCTACGGAAAACACGCCGGGCAGCCCCCTGGGCTGGGAACGGCTGATTGAAGTAATGGCGCGGCCTGAAAGCGGGACAAAGCTGGAGGAATGGGACAGGCTGGTCACCCTGATCAAGCGGAAGTTCCGCTCTCGTCCGGATTATCTGGCCATGGCTGCGCGCGTGGAGGACGAGTACATTTTCCCCCAGCGCGATGCCGCCACCAACAAGCGCAATGTGGCCCGCGATCTGAAGAAACTGGAAAAGGAAACGGATGAAGGCCGCAGCGACCTGACCTCCGCCGCTATCAAGCGGCAGGCGGATATCCTGATCAAAAAAGGGGACAAGGCGGCTGTGGCGGCCCTTTACCGGAAGTCCATGAAGGACTATGCCGTCCGTGCGGAAGTATTTGAAGCCCTGATGGGGCAGTATTACCGCTATGTCTCGGAGGACCAGGCCGCCGTACTCCAGCTGGCCAAGGAGGCGGAATCCTCCTACAACAGGTACATCCGGACAAAGTCCGACGACTATTTCAAGGTGAAAAAGGAAGTTTCCATCCAGAAAAAGATTGCCGGATATTACGAGAAGGGCGGCAATGAAAAGAAGGCCGCCTTGCTGCGGAAGGACGCTGAAAAGCGGGAGAAAAACAGCAAGAAAGGCATCAGGGAGGAACGTTGACCCGGATGGCTGCCGGAGTGGGAAAGGCACCTTCCGTTTCCGCCGGGAACGGAGGGCCGTCCTCTCTTGCCCCAGGTTGCGGCATATCCGGGGAATGAACGTTTTTAAGCTGGAATGCTGTCTTATCTTCAACTAATACATGTCCCATATGGCAAGAGAACCTTACGCGAACTTCTGGCCCAAAGTGGCGGATACCGCTTTTGTGGCGAACAGCGCCGATCTGATCGGCGATGTCACCATTGGAGAGCATGCCAGCATCTGGTACCATACCACCCTGCGTGCAGACATCAACAAGATCGTCATTGGAGACTATTCCAACATTCAGGACAATAGCTGCATCCACTTGGCGGACGATTACGGCTGCTATGTGGGCAATTACGTGACCGTGGGCCACGGAGTGATTCTGCATGCCTGCACGGTGGAGGACGAATGCCTCATCGGCATGGGGTCCACCATTCTGGACGGTGCGGTCATCGGCCGCGGGTCCGTGGTCGGCGCCAATTCCCTGGTGACCAAAGGCACGATTATTCCTCCCAATTCCCTGGTGCTGGGTTCTCCCGCCAAGGTGGTCAAGGACTTGGGACCGGAATCCCAGGCTAACAACCGCAAGTGGGCGGAAAAATACGTAAAGGTGGCTACCCGCTATACGGAGCGGGTCATCAATCCCGGTTTTTAATTTCCGAACTTTTGCCTGCCATGCCGGAAGAAAAGCTGATTACCGTGGAACCTTATGCGCTGCTCTATACACGGGCAGGCGCGGGGGTATGCCTGCGTGATCCGCTTACCGGCAAGGTAGGCGTCATTTTCATGGAGCTGCCGGACGGCATGGCCCTGGAACAGGCGCTGAAGGGGGAACGCCCGGCGAGGCCGGACACTTCCTCCCTGCTGGCGCACCTGCTCTCCGCCATGGAGTGCCGGGTCAGGCTGGTGTTGATTAACGGGCGCAAGGATGAAGTCTTTTATGCCCGGGTAGCGGTGGAAGCCGTCAATGAAGTTATGGAGAAGCTGGTGGAACTGGATTCCCGTCCGTCCGATGCCCTGATGATTGCCGCCCGCTTTGGGACCGGAATCAAGATCATTCCCGCGGTGTGGGAGAGCATGGAAAATATTTTCCCTCAGCTTGAACAACTGGAGACGGACTCCCTGGACAGCCGTGCTCCGGTATATGTGGCTGATTTGTAGGAAGGCCATGAGTTTTTGTTCCATCCGGAATCGGCTTAACTGAAAAAAAACTTGCCAAGCGCGGAGGAAGTCTATACATTCGGCCCACATCACTTCAAGTGGGTAGATTCCCGAGCGGTCAAAGGGGGCAGACTGTAAATCTGTTAGCATTCGCTTTCGAAGGTTCGAATCCTTCTCTACCCACCACTTTTTCTTTTTTCAAGCCTTGCATGAATGTAACAATGCAGGGTCTTTCCTTTTCTTCCTTCTCCTTCTTTTCCCGACTTTCACGGCGGTGATGGCTTCAAGAGGCTTCTTGAAGATACCCCCCTGGCAGAAGCAAGGATTTCCGCGGCAAATGTTGCCGTTTTCCAAAACCATCAGGTTTTTCCAGCAGGATGACATCTGCCGATTCCCTGGCGATGTTCACAGCGGTATCCACGGAGATCCCTGCATTCGAAGCTTTCATCGCAGCGACCTCATTAAAGCCGTCCGCCATGAATCCGCCGATATGTCGATTGTCCTTAGTGATTTTACAATCAGCTACTTTTAAAAGGGAAAAGTTTGGCAATGCTGCTCCGTGAAACATTCCGGAATGCCGGGTTTTTCAGCAAAACCGCTGCGATTCCGGCGGAAGGCCCAGGAGTATGCCGCATGGATGACTTCTGGGCTGGTCGACAAGGAGGGAACGGATATGTTAGAAAGGGCTCCCTTTTCCAACTGCTGCACTGATTTAATATGTTGACCACACTGATTATTCTGGGAGTCTCGGCCATTCTGTTTGTCCAGGGGAGAATTCGTTCGGATATTGTCGCCTTGTGCTCCCTGTTGTGCCTGATGGTGTTCGGAATTCTGGGCCCTGAGCAGGCTCTTTCCGGATTTTCCAACTCCATCGTCGTGATGATGGTGGGACTTTTTGTGGTGGGCGGCGCCATTTTCAGGACGGGACTTGCCAAAATGATAGGCGGCAGGATTGTGAAGATGGCCGGGAAAAGCGAACTGCGCCTGCTGGTGCTGACAATGCTCGTGACGGCGGGGATAGGCGCGTTTGTCAGTAATACGGGCACGGTGGCGCTGATGCTGCCCATTCTTGTGAGTCTGGCGGCGGACGGAGGGATTCAAACCCGCCGCCTTCTGATGCCCATGGCATTCGCCAGCAGCATGGGGGGCATGCTGACACTGATCGGCACGCCTCCCAACCTCGTGGTGAACAACCAGCTTCAGGAAGCCGGGCTGGAAGGGCTGGGCTTTTTTTCTTTCACTCCCATCGGCATCATGTGCATCGTCACGGGCGTTCTGGTTCTGATTCCCCTGAGCAGGAAGTTTTTGGGAGAACGCGGGGAGGAACCGCAATACGAGGCCAAAGGAAAATCCCTGAGCCAGTTGATAGACGAATACCAGATCATCGGCAACCTGTACCGGCTGCGCGTGCTGGAAGATTCCGAGTTAACGGAGCATCCCCTGCACGACCTGCATATTCCGGACCGCTACCATGTGAACATTGTGGAGGTGCGCCGCAGGCACTCCGCCCGCCATTCCTTCCTGCAGACGGTCAGCCAGACCATGGCGGGGTCCGATACGCGGGTGAGGAAGGCGGACGTGATTTACGTGATGGGGGAGTTTGAGGATGTGGACCGTTTTGCCCGGGATTTCGGAGCCGTGATGATCAACCGGAAGACGCCGGAAGATACGGATTCCGTACTCAGGAGCAAGTTGAAGTTTGATGAAATCGGCATTGCGGAGATGCTGCTGATGCGCAATTCCGACTTGATCAATACTCCGGTCAAGTCTTCCGGGCTCCGTGCCAAGTACGGCGTCAACATTCTGGCCATCCAGCGGGATAATCATTACCTTTTCCACAATTTGAAGGACGTAAAGCTCCAATATGGGGATACGCTTCTCATTCAGGGAACGTGGACGGACATCGCGCGTCTAAGCGAGAAAACGTTTGAATGGGTGGTGGTGGGCCAGCCCCTGGCGGAGGCTTCCAAGGTGACGCTGACGCACAAGGCGCCCCTGGCCGCGGGAATCATGATCCTGATGATCGTTGCCATGGTGTTCAATTGGGTTCCGGCCGTGGCCGCCGTTCTAATTGCCGCCGTCCTCATGGTGTTGTGCGGCTGCCTGCGCAACGTGCAGGAAGCGTACAAGACGATCAACTGGGAAAGCATCGTGCTCATTGCTGCCATGCTGCCCATGTCCCTGGCACTGGAAAAAACGGGGGCGTCGGAAGCCATTTCCCATGGCCTCGTGGCGGGGCTGGGAGGGTTTGGTTCCCTGGCCCTGCTGGCCGGCATTTATTTCACGGCGTCCCTGCTGACCATGTTCATTAGCAATACGGCTACGGCGGTGCTTCTGGCGCCCATTGCCGTGCAGTCCGCCGTGAGCATGGGAATCAGCCCCTATCCGCTGCTGCTGGCGGTTTCCGTGGGTACCAGCATGTGTTTCGCATCTCCCTTTTCCACGCCTCCCAATGCCCTGGTGATGCCGGTGGGAAAGTACACGTTCATGGATTACGTAAAGGTTGGCGTGCCGCTTCAGGTGATCATGGGACTGGTGATGATCGTCGTAATTCCCCTGTTTTTCCCGTTCGGCAAGGCGTAGGGTGTTCATGAACGGGGAAGTATGGCAGGGATTTTCCGTTTTTTGCGAGAAAAAGAGAGACAAGGCCGCGGTCCGGGAGTAAAACAGGAGTAGTTATAAAAGCCTTTCATTTTATTATGAAGAAGTATTTGTTTATTGCCGCTGCCGCCATGTTTGCCCTGCCGTCCATGGCTGCTGAAGACGCCCCAAAAAAAATGACCTCCGCAGAGAAGAAAGCCGCCATGCTGGAAAAATATGATACCAACAAGGACGGCAAGCTGGATGCGGAAGAGAAGGCCAAGATGAAGGAAGACCTGAAGAAGCAGAAGGAAGAGGAGCGGGAAGCCAGGAAGCACGGCTCCCGCAAGTCCGACTGATGTCTTTTCTTCTTTCATTCACAGGATTCCGTATGTGAACGGCCTGAAATATGTTCAGGCCGGAGGGGAACCGGGCTTTTTAGGACGATGAAATACGGCAAATGGAACAGATGGTGTGCCGGCGGCATGCTGGTTTTGCTGACCGCCTGTACGGCGGAGGAATGGGCGCAGTTTTCCAAGGAAATGGAGGAAAACCAGCGCGCCGCTGCCGAACGCCGCGCCACCTACCACAATATCAGCGTCCAGTGCTCTGATTGGGACATGAGGGATACGGCTATGGCCGGCCTGTCTGCCAAGGGTTTCCGGGTCATCTATCCCGGAGAGGGGAATTACGGGGCCATCGTTACCGTCGACAAGACGGCGGAAGAACATACCCTGATTCGCAAGGGCCTTTACTTTTTCCCTACTGCGGGGCCTGATACGCGGCCGGGATACAAGACAAAGGTCACGGTCACCGTGCATGATTTGAATGGCAGAAAGCTGGCGGAATACCAGGGGGAAAGTTCGCCCGGGGAGTCCTACCACCGTTCCGAGGCGGCGCGCTCCGCCTGCCGCAAGGCAATTTCCCGAATGCCTGCCAGCAGCTCCGTTTATTGGTAAAGGAACACGGCTTTTTGTAAAAAATTACAGCCGGGATCCGGGTTATGCCGGGGGACTGATTTTACGTTTTTTGCGGGACCGGATTTTGTAGGCCAGTGTGTCGATCAATTCCCGGACGGCATTGACCGGATTTTTCCGCAGGACGTGGCGCCCCTTCAGGACGGCTCCGGGCCGGACGATCCCTGTTCCGCGATGGTTATGGATGACCGTGGCTGTCTGGGCGAACATGTTGTATTTTTCCAGAACCAGGCAGCGTGCTTCCCGGATGGCGGGAAGGCGTTTTTCATATTCGCCGTCGTCCATGGCTTTGCGGATGATTTCAAAGGCTTTTCCGGGGTCGTTGATGGGTACTGGGATGAAACTTTCCGGCGGGAAGCATTCCGTGGCACGCGGATCTCCGGCATAGAAGGGGAGGGTCATGGCAACAAAGGCGTCCGAAAGCTTTTCCGTCCAGTGATGGGGCTCCAGATGGTTTTCCACGCACAGGTGGTACTTGTAGTCGTCCATGGCGACGGTCTTGTTGTCTATTTCCCGAATGCCGTGCCCGAACCAGTCCAGCTCAGGCAGCCTGTCCGCCAGGTAGCGCGTAAGGTCGTAGCGCATTTTGTGCATCGTGTGCGTGTGCTGCTTGGCGGAACAGATGGTGGAAAGCATTTTGGTCTTGGGGAATTCCTTTTGATCCAGGATTTCCTGCATGGGTTTGATATAAAGCCATTCCAGGCAACCCCGGCCCAGCGTGTGGTTGGGGTGGGGAAGGTCTGTTGGGGAATGCGTGGTCAGGACGGTGCCGAACTGGCGAGTGTATGCACGGCTGTATATCTTGATGGATGGCGGTTCCACCGTGATCAGAATGGTTTGGTCCGGCGGACAGAGCAGGGGTTCCGTTTCATTCCTGATGGTGCCGATGTCATGTCTTGGAAATTCGTCGTACACCAGCACCCAGTCGTAGTCCGTCATGGCGGCATCCGTGCAGAATAGGCAGCCGTCCCACAGCAGGGAGTCGGTTTCATCGGGAGAGGCCTTGGTGGATTTTCTGATGACCTTGATGCGTATGGGGCTGCTGGAATCCTGCATATGGAGCTGGTGTTGAAGAAGACGGCCGGGAAGGCCGCCGGATTTCCGGAACACGGAGGAGGCGTGGAGCGCTACCGTGCCCGTAGTGTAGGGGGAGCACCTGCCTTGTCAATGCCAAAGGGCCTGCCCTTTTTCCACGAATGGCGGCAGGTTAGTTGGATGCCGTGTTCTCCCATTCCGGGAAAAGACGGTCAATGACGCTGGCGACCATTTTCCTGGAGCCGTAGGGCGAGAGATGGTTGTCGTCACAGTACAGCAGGTGGCCTTCTTCCTGCTCCATCCATTGTCCGTTTTTATGAAAGGCTTCATGGAGCAGGACTACTCGGCACAGTCCGGTTTCAGCCATGTGTCCAAGCATCGTGAAGACGGGACGCTGGCGGGTATTGAAGTCTCCGCCCAGCAGGCGGTCTGACCGGTTGGAATTCAGCAACGCGTTGCGGCGCATGAGTTTGCATGGCCCGAATGTCCATTCCGGCACGGGACCCAGCAGCACGACCTGCCTGCCCGACTGGCGGATGCGTTTGCAGGTATTGTACAGGCCCTGGAAGACGAGCTGCTTCATCTGTTCATCCCGCTGGTCGTTGACAAGCTCGATCCAGCGGTTATGGATAAACACGGTGCGAATATGGGGAGTGTGTTCCAGCCAGTCCAGGATCAGGTTCATGTTGTGTTCCCAATGCGGGTACATGAGCCGCAGCTGGGCCAGTGCACCGCTTTCTGAAGAGTTGGAAATGCCGCTCAAAGGGCATAGACGGGCACGGAAAAAGAGGCCGGATTTGTGCAGAAGCCTGGCGGCGGAGTCGAACCCCGGAGAACTGGCCATGGCATGGCTGTCTCCGATCAAAAGAAAAGCCGGTGCGAGGTCCTCCCTGCCGAGACTGACAAGGGGATATCCGGTTACGTCGCCGAGCTCCGGGTGATGGGACTGGATGAGGTTTCCCTTTTCCACCACGGCCTTGTCCGGCGGCGTGATGCCGAACGAGGGGGGAAGGCCTGTCCGCGCCAGTATTCCGGAAACGGCATGTTGTTGATCGCCACATGCCAGTAGTTGCGGGCGCCGTCCGTCCATTTGAGCCATTCCCCGGCAAAACCAAGCATGCAGCAGCCGACCGTAGTGAAGACGAAAGCGTTTTTGCGCGTCCAGAACGCGGGTGCCGTTCTGAAGGGCATTTCAACGAATTTCCAAGAGAGGTAGGCCAGGGCGAGGGAGGCGAGAAACATTCCCGCATAATCCCATACGCCGCACTCGTTGAAACGGCAGTAGGTCCAGTAAACGATGACAGGCCAGTGCCACAAATACAGGGAATAGGAGATTTTACCGATACCCGTGCAGACGGGATGTTTCAGAATGCGCCCGGACCAGCCGTCACTGCCGTAGCGTATCAGGAGTACGGCCCCGGCAACGGAAGGCAGTGCGGTATAGCCGGGAAAGAGGGTGGAGGAGGTATAACAGGCAAAGGGAGCGAGGATTCCGGTCCATCCTGCCAGGGCCAGCAGCCCTTTTCCCCGCGTTTTGTCCGCCACGGCGGGAGCCAGGGCGAGCAGGCAGCCGGCCAGAAGCTCCCAGGCACGGCCGGGAAGCAGGTAAAAGGCCTTGCTTTGCTCTACCATGTCCATTTGGTAGGCAGCTATGCACAGGGAAAGAAGCATGGTTCCGCAGACGGCGGCCATTAGGGCGGAACGCCGGGTTTTCCACATGAACAGGAGGGCCAGCGGGATGACGAGGTAGAATTGTTCTTCCACGCTCAGCGACCACAGATTCAGCAGGGGGTTTTCCTCCGTGGCCGGGCTGAAATAATCTCCTGTGGTTCTGTTGAAATAAATGTTGGTGATGAAGAGCGTGCTTGATCTAACTGTTCGGCCCAGGGAACGCAGGTCGTCGCAGTCCAGGACAAAGCAGCCGAAGGCCAGCACCACCGCAATGAGGCAGAAGTAGGCAGGCATGATGCGCTTGATTCTGCGGCAGTAAAAGGAAGTCAGGGAAAAGGAGTTTTCTTTCAGACTGCGAACAAGGCCCCCGCCGATCAAATAGCCGGAAATGACAAAAAAGATGTCCACCCCAGTGTAGCCGCCCGGGCACAGCCATTCCTGCAAGTGGTACAGGACGACGGAGAGTACGGCGAATGTCCGCAGGCCGTCGATGTGGGGAAAGTATGTTCCGTGAATGAAGTTTCCGCCCTGCCGGGAAGAAGGTGAACAAAAGTTTTCAGAGATGCATTTGTCCATAAGGGTGAAAGGCGCGTAAAGTCAGGAGGGATAGCAGGAAGGAATGAAAAGGCTGTTTGCAGAGAGTCCGCGTCGTGTATGGCTCTTCGTTATTGATGGAGGCGGGATTTCAGGCTGTGCCAGGCCAGGCGCCCTTTGTGGCCGCGTTTCAGAAAACGCTGATAATAGGAGATCCATGTACCGTCACCCTTGCGGTGCGCTTCTTCCGGCGCCTGGTCGAAAATCCTGTAGAGCTTTTCCGTTTCCCGTGCCGTTTCTTCCAGAAACAGGATTTCCTGTTCCGGTGTTTTCCAGGGGCGGGACATGATTTCACACCAGAGGCCGTTGTCCTCATCCACCTTTTTTACATAGGCCACTGCGTCGTCCAGCGTGGGAAAGTCATGGCAGTTGATGAAGGAGGAGGAGTTGAATTCCCTGCCAATGTCAGGATTGCCCCAGTAAATGGGGATGGTGCCGGCAAGCATGCTGGTGACGAGTTTTTCGCTGGTATAGCCGGGGTACCAGGCATTTTCAAAGGCAATGGAGAATTTGTACGGTTTTTTCATCCGGATGGATGAGGCGTACCAGTCTCCCGTCCGGAGGCCGTCGCCCGGCGTGTTGTTGAGATGGCTTCCCAGGGAATTGACGAATTTATAGCTGGAAAGCTTGTGGAACATGGCGTCCCGGTTGGGGTGGGATTTCCGGTTGGCGTAAATGAAATTGCAGAAGCCGGTTTTGGCGGCGAGAAGGTTTTCCGCATTCAGTCCTTTCTTGGCCCCGTGCACTTCCTGAAGGTGGTGCCGCAGGCTGGGGAGTTTTACGGTGCGTTCGCTGGCGGGGATGGCGTCCACCCCTATGTAATAGTCAAACAGCATGAAGTCCGGAGCAATGGCTTCATGACAGCCGTACATGATGGTGAGATGGCCGGGCGAGCGCTCCAGGAAGTCGTAAAACGCTTCACGATTGACGTAAAACCACGGTGTGGCAATCAGGTAATCAAAGTCGGAATCGCTTTCCTCTATATGGTATCTGTCTTCCAGAAGGTGCCGGATGCCTTCCTTCCCGAAGTCCGGTGTGGATTGCAAAAAGGAGATTTTAAGCGTTTTCATGAATGGGAAGGGCAGGCTCCGACCAGTGTAGGCGGCATGTCTTCCGTGTCAATGCCAAAGGGCCGTTTTTCTCCGGAGCAACCGTTCGTAGCGGTTGGCCAGCTGCTGGACAGCTGCAGGTGAATGTCCCTATGGCCGCAGCGATCCAGTTCCTCCATAACGGAAGGAATGAAGGCCTCTTTTGTCGGACTACGAATCCGGTAGTGCCGCGGGTGATGACGAACGCCCGGATTACCTTGCATGTTCAGGACATTCAGTGAGAAAGGAAGAGCCCTTCTCCTGCCAGGCAACAGGAATTCAACGCCGCATGCCAGTTGGCGGCACTGGGCGCCTCACGTTCTTCTGGCGGCAAAATAGCTTTCATCACTCTTAACACTTTCTTGATCAAAATGAGCTTTACTTTCACAGATCTCAGAGAACCTTTCGCGCAAAAGTATCAATGCATGATTGACGGTTTTTCAGTTTAAGATTGTCAAAGGTGTTGTTTTTAAAGCATTCCTATCAAGCGAGAACAAACGAATGCGCCTCTAAACTTCTTCTCTGAAAAGCGGGAACGGTAAAAATATTTGATTAGATGCGATTCTCCGACTCTTAACTAGGCGGGATTCTAAAATTTTTAGAATAAATGGATGATTATTGATTTTGCTATCATAAATTATACTAT
>ENA-OYBU01000759-OYBU01000759.1-human-gut-metagenome-genome-assembly--contig:-NODE-759-length-12491-cov-3.578080_pt1 | contig 12491 bp, 9 predicted proteins | sample MGYA00244624_ERZ652861 | MGnify/ENA primary metagenome ERZ652861 (study PRJEB26926, sample SAMN06164691) | human gut metagenome | biome: ENVO:00009003; feature: ENVO:2100002; material: ENVO:00002003... | reverse complement strand
AAGAAGTTCGCCGCCGTCAAGAAGGCCAACAAGGTCGACTTCGCCGCCTACGCCAAGCGCGAGTACGGCTTCGAGCTCGACCCGAACACCATGTTCAACACCATGGTCAAGCGCCTGCACGAGTACAAGCGCCAGTCCCTGAAGATCCTGTCCGTCATCTCCACCTACGCCGACATCAAGTCCGGCAAGGTCAAGGCCGAGGACGTCACCCCGCGCACCGTGTTCTTCGGTGCCAAGGCCGCCCCGGGCTACTACCTGGCCAAGATGACCATCCAGCTCATCAACAACGTCTCCCGCGTGGTCAACAACGATCCGGACGTCAAGGGCAAGCTGGCCGTGTACTTCCCGTGGAACTACAATGTGCGCCTCGCCCAGCACCTGATTCCCGCCACCGACCTCGACGAGCAGATCTCGCAGGCCGGCAAGGAGGCCTCGGGTACCGGCAACATGAAGTTCGCCCTCAACGGCGCGATGACCGTCGGTACGCTCGATGGCGCGAACGTCGAGATCCGTGAGCGCGTCGGCGCCGAGAACTTCTTCCTGTTCGGCATGACCGTCGACGAGGTCGAGAAGAAGTACGCCGAGGGCTACAATCCCGCCTCCTACTACGAGGCCGACCCGCGCCTGAAGCACGCCATCGATATGGTGGCCGACGGCACCTTCTCCAACGGCGACCGCAACGCCTACTCCCCGCTCGTGGCCGACTGGCTGACCAAGGACTGGTTCATGACCTTGGCCGACTTCTCCGCCTACATGGACATCCAGTCCGAGATCGAGGCCCTCTACGCTGATGAGCTCGAATGGAACCGCAAGGCCCTGCTCAACGTGGCCAACTCCGGCTACTTCAGCTCCGACCGCTCCATGGAAGACTATTTGGAACGTATCTGGCACACTGCTCCTCTGGCTGACTGAGTGAGCGAGTTGCTAGCGTGCGGTTTTCACGAAATCAGCCTTGACTTCGTGAAAACCGTACGCTGAGTTGGAGTAAGCGTGCGGTTTTCACGAAATGAACCTTGATTTCGTGAAGAACGTACGCTGAGCGCGACTCAGTGTACGGTTTTCACGAAGTAGGGCTTTATTTCGCGGAAACCGTACGCTGACTGAGCTACCTCTAGCCCCCTCTGATGAGGGGGATGTCAGCGAAGCTGACTGGGGGAGAGACTTCTCCCAGACGCCCAAGACATACAAGAAAGCCCCGCAATGATATATCGATCGACGATATATCATTGCGGGGCTTTCTTGTGTTGAAAGAAGAGAGGGGGTATCAGGCCTCGGCCGGAGCTTCGGCTGCGGGCTTGTCCTCATCCTCGGCCTTATTCAGACCTAGGTCGACCGGCGAGGAGCTGTTCTCCCACGGCTCCTCCCACGGATCGTAATCCGGGTTCTGCTGCTTGTAGATGTACAGGCCAACAAGCGCGGCGAGCAATCCGCCGAACAGCAGCGCGAAGAACTTCCAACCGTTAGAAGACTTGTTCTCCATGACGGCTCCTTTCCCTAGGGATCGTCTGGTCGGTATGCCCATTCAGACCGACTCTGCTCCCTATTCTAGGCCGCTGTTTGTGACGATTGGGTGGAATGACATTCGTGGGCGATTCATCCGCGCCCGTCTGCCCTTGGCCGGCTCGGCATCTTCGCGGCGCGTGGAACGCATCCGAGACCTTCGATACAGTGGGCTGCATGCATATTCCTACACAACGGGAGATTCGATACCAGTGGGAGCGCGGTGGTCCGGTGATGACCTGGGCGCTGATTGTTGCGTGCGTGGCAGTGTGGCTACTGGAGGTATTGTTGGGATTTATTGCCCCGGGCCTGAGGGCTTGGTTGATGTACCTCGGCATGGCGGCTCCGGTCAGACTGGTGGCTGAGCCGTGGACGCTCATCACCTCGATGTTCCTGCATGCGCCGAACTCGCTATTGCATATCCTGTTCAACATGATTGCTCTGTATTCCGTGGGCCCAGTGCTGGAACGAATGATCGGCCACTGGCGGTTCTTGGGACTGTATGTGATTTCCGGCCTTGGCGGCTCCCTGGGACTTATGGTGTGGGCTGCGGTGGCTCCGGGAGGCATCGGCTGGCAGATGGCAGCCTATGGGGCTTCTGGAGCCTTATTTGGCCTGTTTGCATCATTGCTGGTGGTATATCGCCGTATCGGCGCCGATATCCGCTCCATGTTGATCTGGATGGCGGTGAACTTCGCCTTGCCGTTCGTGGTCGGTGGCGTGGCGTGGCAGGCGCATGTCGGCGGCTTTGTAGTGGGTGGAATACTCACATGGCTGCTGGTGGGTGGTGTGCCGGCGTGGCGCGGTAAAAGCCTGAAATGGCGCATGCAGGTGTACGGCTGGGCCATGGTGGTGCTGGTCATTGCGTTGATTCTGTTGTGCAATATGGCCAATCCTTACGGGTGGATGAGTTTCGGCTCCCTGCACTGATATGGCTTGATATGGCTTGATATGGCTTGATATGGCTGTAAAAAAAAACGATTGATGCCGGGTATTGCGGAACATGCAGTGCCCGGCATCAATGTATGTGCGGAAAGCGACGATGTGGATATTAGCGATGTGGATATCGTCGTTCGGCGAGTGGGTGTGTGCCGTATGAAGATATCCACAGTAATGAGATGCGCGCAATGACGAGTTATCCACGATAATGAGTTATCCACAATGGTGACTTGTGCACAAGTGTGTAGAAAAGTGCATAAGACTGTGGATAACTTATGTGGATAAGTTAGGAATGCCGCGGTATTATTGGGTTTGTTGCAGTGGATAACTCGGGTGTATAACTGTTCCCTCGCTGTGGCGATGTATGCCAAGCCAAAGTTATGCACGAGATATACACCGAGAAACGCCGCTTATCCACCACTTATCCACATGGTTTTCCACATTCGGTGGAAAACTACATGGGTGTAATTCATCCACAGGCTGTGGATAACGTAGTGGATAAGTCGTGGATAAGTGGTGGATAGCTGTGGATGAACAGGCTAAGGCACGAAAAAGGCCGACCTCCGCATACGGGAGGTCGGCCTTTCTCATAAGAATTAAGGACAACCTAACGATAGAAAAAACGATCTACCGATAGATAAGCGCAACGAGCCGGAACTCAGCGCCATCCCATCGTCATCAGGAATCCGATCATGATCAGGGCGAAGCCGATGCCGAGGTTCCACGCACCGATGTTCGGAATCGGCCAGGAGCCGGACGGGGAGAGGTAGTACACCACGCACCAAATCAGGCCGATGATCATAAGCGCGCAGAACAGCGGCACGAACCAACGCGGGTTCGACTTGGTGCCCTTAATGGTTTCTTCAACGCGCTTGGTGTTCTCCGCCTGGCGGTTCATCATACGCTGCATCTGCGGGGTCAGCGTGGCCTTATCGGCAGTGGCGTTGAGCACGGCCTGCACCTGCTCCATATTCACGCCGTAAGCCGCGTCTTCCTCGGCAGAAGCGTTCTCTGCGTTCTGCTCGGTGTCTTTGCTGGCGGTCTCGTCAGCAACGGTGCTGGATGAGGTCTCGCTCTGCCAGTCCTTCTGGTTGTTCGAGTCGGTTTCGTGCAGCTCTTCGTCAGCCATCAGCATAGTCTCCATTCAATAGGCTAAAAGTCATAATAGTGGCTACACTCGAAAGCGGCGACCAGAGTCGGCAAGAAGACAGGAAATTCATGGCCAGACATGTAGGTAAGCACGGTGCACGGCACTCCCTATGGGGTGGTGTCGCGGTATTCGTCGTCATTGCCTTGACCGGTTTTCTGCTGAGCACCAACGTGAGGGTCAATCGTACGGTTGCCGTCACCAACGATACGGCTGATCTGGTGGAGCAAGGCGTGGACGAGGTCAACCAGCTGCAGCAGGACGTCAGCGATCTGACCGAACAGGTCGCCAATCTTACGGACGCGCTCAAGGCCGATGGCACCGACAGCACACAGAACCAAGGCAAGGACTCCAGCAATGTGGATTCCAGCCTGATGCTGCCCGCGCTCAGCGGCAGCGGCGTAACGGTAACGCTGGATGATTCTCCGTTGTGGGAGAACGCAGTCAACAACAACGGCACGACCGCCAATATCAACGATTACGTGATCCACCAGCAGGACGTCGAATCGGTGGTGAATGCCTTGTGGGCCGGCGGTGCCGATGCGCTGATGATTATGGATCAGCGGGTGCTGTTCAATTCGGCGGTCATCTGTTCCGGCAACGTGCTGTCGTTGCACGGTAAGAAATACTCGCCGCCGTTCACCATTTCCGCGATTGGTGACTCTCAAAGACTTCGCGCAGCGTTGAACGACTCCGAAGCCATTACCATTCTTAAGCAATATGTGACCGCGTTTGGCATTGGCTACAAGGTGGAGAATGCCGAGGACCTTCAGTTCCCCGCTACCGCCGCCTTGCTGCAGCAGTTGAAATATGCCACGGTCGATACGTCAAAGACCACAGATGAGGAGCAGACTCAGCAATGAGACACGGCAGGCACAACAGCGGCGTACCGGCGCCCATTGATCTCGCGTCCGTGTCGGACGTACAGCCCTTCCCCGAGGACGATGCCGCACGAATGGCGGCAGACCCGGCCAACGCCAGTAGGGCAAGGTCCCGTCGTGCCGCAGTACGCGGCGCGTCTTCGCCCCAGCGGAGCCCGGTCTGGCAGGCACTCGGCATCTGCGCCGAACTGCTGATTACCGCTGCCGTGATTTGCGCCCTGTACATCGTCTGGCAGATGTGGTGGACCGGTGTCGAGGCGGAGCGAGCCCAGAACGAAACCACCCAGTCCGTCGACTGGAGCGACCCCAGCAACAACGGGGGAACGGTCACCATCGCCAAAGCCCAGGAGGGCGATGCGCCGGTACAGCCGAAAGACGCGAAATATGGCGACTTGATTGCGCAGATCTACATTCCGCGCTTCGGCTCCCAATGGCACCGCAACATCGTGGAAGGCACCACGCTCGAGCAGCTCAATCGCCACGGTCTGGGCCATTACGACACCACCCAGATGCCGGGGCAGGTCGGCAACTTCGCCGTCGCCGGCCACCGCAACGGCTACGGGCAGCCGTTGGGCGATGTGGACAAGTTGCAGGAAGGCGATCCCATCATCGTTCGTACCAAGGATTACTGGTACGTCTACCACTACACCCGGTACGAGATTGTGCTGCCCACGGACGTGCATGTGATCGCCCCCAATCCGGAAGACTCCACTGCCAATCCCACCAAACGCATGATCACACTGACCACCTGTGAGCCGAAATACTCCACCCCCACCCATCGATGGATCAGCTATGGTGAGTTGGCGTACTGGGCCAAAGTGTCCGACGGTGTGCCCAAAGAGCTGGCTACTACTGATTCGTCCGGTGCAGTGATGTTCTCCACCACCGAAACCCCCTCGATCGCTTCCCGCATTGGCTCGCTGGACAAGGTGGTATTCGGCGCGCTGGTAGTGTGGCTGGTTCTGTTCATTGCCGCTGCGGTGGCATGGCGCTGGCCGGTGCTGCGCGAGATTCGCGCGGGTGAGCGTCGCCGTCCGGATGCCAGCATCTATGGCGGACTGTTGCGTCTGCAGCCCGGCGTGGCACCGATTCGATGGTTGCTGCTGGCTCTGCTGCTGTTCGCAGCCGCCGCGGCGCTGTTCCAGTGGGGATTCCCTTGGGCCGCCGCCAATATCCCATTCCTACAGCAGATGTCGAACTTCGTGGCAGCGAGCTGACGGCATCCTAGTACTATGGCTTGCAGTACACGTCCCTCAAGGAGAGCCCTATGACCGATTCCGCGCATATTTTGGTGGTGGATAACTACGATTCCTTCGTCTACACGATCGTAGGCTATCTGCAAACCCTTGGCGCCACTGTTGATGTGGTGCGTAACGACGCTATCGACCCAGCCGCGCCGGGTGTACTGGACGGTTACGATGGCGTGCTGATTTCTCCCGGCCCTGGTGCTCCGGCCGAATCCGGTGCCAGTGAGGATATGATTCGCCTGTGCGCGGCCAGCGGCGTGCCGATGTTTGGTGTGTGCCTGGGCTTGCAGGCGCTCGCTGAGGTGTACGGCTGCACTGTGGACCATGCGCCCACCATCATGCATGGCAAGACCAGCTTGGTGGAACATATCGATGACGAGATTTTCGAGGGCGTGGCCAACCCCATGACCGCCACCCGCTACCATTCGTTGGCCGTCGAGCCCGATTCGGTGCCGGATACGCTGGTGGTTACCGCGTGGACGCAAGGCGACCACATTATTCAGGGCGTGCGTGTCAAGGGCAAGCCGATGTACGCCGTGCAATTCCATCCCGAATCCGTGATGACCCAGGACGGCTACCGTCTGCTGGCCAACTGGCTTAAGGTCTGCGGCCAAGACAACGCCGTGGCCAAGTCCGCCGGCCTCCAGCCCAAAGTTACGAAGTAGCTTTTCCGCGCGGCGATACTCTCCCCGGAATGTGTCGCTAGAACGAGGCTTGCGTACTGGTTTTGCGACGCTTCCCGGGATTGTTGCGCTGGGATAGCTCTTTATACAGCAAAGGGGAGGGGTGCAGAAGCCCTTCCCCTTTGTGTTGCGTGTATGTGTTGCGCTATTTGCGTTGCATATGCGCAACACATACACGCCCGGCGCTTACTTGCTACTCACCGGTTCACTCACCGGTTCCGCCCCCGTTGCCAGTACCGTTGCCACCGTCTCCGGTACCGGTACCGCCGCCAGTGCTGCCGGCCTTCGTGGTAATGGTGACGGTCGATCCCGCATCTACCTGGCTGCCAGCGCCAGGATTGATGCTGACTACCACAGCGGTGCTGCCGGTTGGACCATTGGCCTGAGCCTTGAGGCCCACGGCCTTGAGCATGAGTTCGGCGGTGACGTAGTCAGTGCCAGCGGTGATATTCGGCACAGCGACCTTCTCCTTGCCCGTGGACACCCAAATGGTGATGAACCCGCCCTGTGCGATGGAAGAGCCCGAATCAGGGCTTACACGGGTAATCAGACCGGCCTCCACCGTATCGGAGCTCTCCTGCTCCACAGTGAAGCTGAACTTGCCCTCATACTGCTGTAGCACGCTGTCCTTCGACTGACCGACCAAATTGCTCGGTACGGTGGTCATGCCGGAAGAAACATATATGGTGATGGTGGTGCCCTTGGGAACCGACTGACCGGCGGCAGGATCGGTTTTCGTCACCATATCCTTGGCGATGTCGGCGCTGTCTTCGGTTTTGACGGCGGCGTTCACCTTGAACCCGGCGCTTTCCAGAATGCTGCGCGCCTCTTCCTGGCTGCGTTCCTTGACATCCGGAACCTGAGTGGACTGCGGGCCTGCGGAGAACCACACCTTCACGGCAGATCCCTTGGCCACCTTGGAGCCGGCGTCCGGGCTCATCTTGGTGCAGGTGCCTTCCGGCTCGGTGGAGTCGGTGTCTTGCTTTTCGGTCATCTTCAAACCCGATGCCTTGAGTTTGAGCTCGATGCTGTCCTTGGATGTGGAAGCGTTGCACACCTCAGGGATGGTGACGGTGTCTTCCGAGGACTTGTTGCCGGAGCCGTTCATGGCGAACACGATGCCCACAATGACAAGCACTGCAACAATCGCTGCGATCACCGAACCGATGATGATCTTCTTGCGCTTCTTGGCCTTGGCCGCCGCCGCACGCTGCTGCGCACGGGACTGCAACGCCGCTGAGTTGGCACCATTGGCCGGTGGAATCTGCTCGAACTGACCGGTCACCGGGTTGAATGCTTGGGTGGGTTGCTGATGCGGTTCCACCGGCGTGGTGGGCAAATCACGTTCGGCTTCCTTGCGGGCCTTCATATTCGACAGGTCCGTCAACGGGTTGAACGCGGCCGCCACCGGCACGCCGCCGTTCATGTAGGTCAGGATGTCGGTCTTGAATTCGGAGGCCGTGGCATAGCGATTCTGGCGGTCCTTGGCCATGGCCTTGGCGCAGATCGAATCCCACATCTTCGGCAGCCCCGGCACCACGGCGGATGGCGGCGTGGCGACTTCGGAAACATGCTGGTAGGCGATGGCCACGGCGGAATCGCCGGTAAACGGCGGGCGGCCGGTGAGCATCTCGTAGAGCACGCAGCCGGCGGAATACAGGTCGGAACGCATGTCGACGGTCTCGCCGCGCGCCTGCTCGGGAGAAAGGTACTGTGCGGTGCCCACCACGCCCTGCGACTGGGTCATGGTGGCTGCGGAATCGTCCAGAGCACGGGCGATGCCGAAGTCCATGACCTTGACCACGCCCTGCTCGGAAATCATGATGTTGCCGGGCTTGATATCGCGGTGGATAATGCCCATGCGATGCGAATAGTCGAGCGCGTTAAGCACGCCCAACATCACCTGTTCGCAGTCGCGCTGGCTGAGTGCGCCGTTGACCTTGATGATGTCGCGCAGGGTCTGGCCCTTGACGTATTCCATGACGATGTATGGCAGACGCTCGGCATCGCCGCTTTCGGAAGAAACCAGTTCTTCTCCCGAATCGTAGATGTTCACGATGTTCGGGTTGTTCATCTGGGCCACGGCGTGTGCTTCGCGGCGGAAACGGGCCAGGAAGATGTCGTCGTTGGCCAGATCGGCGCGCATGATTTTCACGGCCACGGTACGGCCCAGACGGGTGTCAAGAGCCACGTGGACCTCGGCCATGCCGCCACGACCGATGAGCTGGCCAAGCTGGTAGCGTCCGCCGGCCAATGCGGTGGGCATACTGGTGCTCATTGCTTATTCCCTCCCAATCTTGAGGCCGGGGCCTCCAAAACAATGCGTGGCGTGCTGGTCACTCGGCGCGGCAGTCGATTGCCGGACGTGGCCATGGCGGTGTCGGCCATTTCGGTCTGCTGATCCAGCAGACGGCGTTCGATGCGTGCCAGCGTACGGGACACCACCAGCGCGTCTTTCGGGCGATCCAACGGGTCCTTGGCCAGCATTGACATGACAAATTCGCGTAACTGGACGTCCACCGAGTCCGGCAGCGGAGGCACGGGATTGTTCACGTGCGCTGCGGCGATATCGACCGGAGTGGTGCCGGTGAACGGACGATGCCCGGCAAGGCCCTCGTACGCCACTACGCCCAGTGAATAGATGTCCGATTGCGGCGTGGCCTGCTGGCCCTGCGCCTGCTCGGGGGAGATGTATTGTGCGGTGCCCACCACCATGCCGTCCTGGGTGATCTGGCCCTGACCCGTGGAGTAGCTCACACCGAAATCGGTGATTTTCACTTCGCCGGTGTCGGAAACCATGATGTTGGCCGGCTTGACGTCACGATGAATCACGCCGTGCGAGTGGGCCACGAACAGGCCTCGCGCGGTCTGAATCAGGATGGGCAGCAGTTCGATGGGATCCATCGCGTCCTTGCTGTGGAACAGGTCCGCCAACGATTTCGAGGGGACGTATTCCATAATCAGAAAGCCGATGCCGTCATGCTCGTAGTATTCGAACAACGCAGCGATATTCGGATGCGCCAGATTGGCGGAATTATGGGCTTCGGCACGCAGACGGCGTAGCTTGGCCTCGGCGTTGGTCACGTCCGAGCGCAGCGCCTTGATGGCCACTTCACGGCCGAGCTGAATATCGTAGCCTTTCCAGACCTCGCCCATACCGCCTTGCGCAAGACGCGAATCAAGACGATATCGGCGGTGAATAAGCTGTCCTTCGATAAGTTTCACTGCTGCAAAGCCTCCTGCATCATCGCGCGCATGATCGGGCCAGCGGCGAGCGAACCGTGCACATCTGTGTTATGCACCAACACCGCGACGGCGATTTGCGGATCGTCCGCCGGCGCGAAACCAATCACCCAGCCGTCGATGGCAGAGTTGTCGGTACCGATTTGTGCGGTACCGGTTTTGGCCGCCACCTTGATGCCGTCGATGGCCAGCTGCGGATTGGCCTCGGTCACCACGCTTTCCATCATCGTGGTGAGCTTGTCTGCGGAATCCTTGCTGAACGCATTGGCCATGGTTTGCGGTTTGGTCTGCGAAAGCACGGTGAGATCGGCGGCGCGCACACGATCGACCAGCGTGGGCTGCATCAGTTTGCCGTTGTTGGCGATTGCCTGCGCGACCATCGCCATCTGCAACGGCGTGGCCGTGGTGTCGCCTTGGCCGATGGACGCCAGCGCAAGCTTGTCGTCGGTCGGATCAGAGGGGAATGTGGACGCGGTGGCCGTCATCGGGGTGCCCGTGGATTCGGTGCCGTCAATGGTGATGGTGCTGCCGAAACCAAGCTTGGTGGCCATGTCCGAAACCTTGCTCGCGCCGAGTTTCACGCCAAGCTGGGCGAACGCGGTATTGGACGACCATGCGACGGCCTCTTGCAGGGAGATCTGCCCGTTGACGCCATCGCCCTGTGCCTCGTCGTTCGGCAACTGTGTGGCGGTTCCCGGCAAGGTATAGCTGGCGCCCGCAGGAATCTTCGTGTCCGTCTGATAATCGCCGGTTTCCAGCGCAGCCGAGGCGACGATGGTCTTGAACGTGGACCCTGGTGGGTACAGCTGCGAGGTGGCGCGGTTGATTAGAGGGCTATTTTGGCCCGCAGAAAGTTCGTTGTAGGCCTGAGACGCGGCTTTGGTGTCATGGGTCGCCAGTTTGTTCGGATCATAACTGGGCGTGCTCACCATGGCGAGGATACGACCGGTGCTGACTTCGATGGCCACCGCCGCACCATCGCGCGTACCGAGCTGATCGTAGGCAACCTGCTGCAGCTTGGGGTCGATGGAGGTTTCGATGGACGCGCCCTGATCCGTAGCGCCGGTGAGCATGGCCTTGGCCCGCTGCCAGATCAATGAATCGGCCTCACCGTTGAGCAGCATGCTGCGGGAGGCTTCCAGGCCGCGATCGGCGGTCTGGTTGATGGAGAAGAAGCCGGTGACCGGAGCATACAGCGGACCGTTGGAATAGGTGCGCAGGTATTTGAACGCGTCGTTGACCGGCTCGGATTTGGCCATGACCGTGCCGTCCGAGGCCAGAATGGCACCGCGGTAGGCGCCGAGCTGGTGGTACAGCGAACGGGCGTTGCGCGGATCGTTGTTCAGCGCGTTGGCCCGTACCGCCATGATGATGGTGGACGACAGGCCGAGAATCACGAACAGCGCGACCACGGCGGTGAAAAGCTGACGAAGATATTTGTTCATACGCGAGTGCCTCCGTTAACGGGAGGAAGCGGGGGAATCGTGCCGGTAGGCGTGTACGGTTCATCGGCTTCGGCATACGACGGAGTGGTGGTATCCACGATGGGGTCGTCAAACGATTCCGACTCGGACTGCGACGCCGTAGCCGACGCGCTGCGAGGCTGAACGATCGGCTCAGTGGCGCGGGCCCGGGCCTCAAGTTCCTTGTTGCGCAGCACGGCCAAAGCCTCGTACTGGAACGTATCCGAGGTCAGCTCCGGCTCGGGCGCATTGGCCGAGTTCGAGATGATGATGAGCAGGGTCGCGAGAATATAGTTGGCGATCAGACTGGAGCCGCCGGCCGCCATATAGGGCAGGGTCAGACCGGTCAGAGGAATCACCAGCGTGATGCCGCCGACCACGGTGAACACCTGGAAGGCCATGGTGAACACCAGTCCGGAAGCGAGCAGCTTGCCGAAGCCATCCTTGATTTTCATGGCGGTGATAAAGCCGGAGGCAATGATGAGCAGGTAGAGCATCAAAATGGCCAGGACGCCCATCAGACCGAGTTCCTCGCCCAGAGAGGCGTAGATGAAATCGGAGTTCGCAAACGTAACGAGCGAAGGATGGCCTTGGCCGAGACCGGTGCCGAGCATGCCGCCTGATGCCAGGCCGAAAATGCCGGTGACCAGCTGCCAGGAGCCGCCGGGGGTCTTGTTGTATTGCTCGTTGCTGAACGGGTGCAGCCAGGCATCGACTCGCTGACCCACGTGGCTGAACATGCCTGCGGCCAGCACGGCACCCGCGGCGAACGCGATCAGACCGATGATGATCCAGCTTTTACGGCCGGTGGCCGTGTACAGCATGGCCACGAACATGGCGAAGAACATAAGCGAGGTGCCCAGATCATGCTGCATGATGAGCACGCCCATCGAGGCGATCCACACCACGATGATCGGGCCGAGATCCTTGATACGCGGCAGCTGCAGACCGAGCATCTTCTTACCGCCCACGGCCAGCTGGTCGCGATGGTCGAACAGGTAGGCGGCGAAGAAGAACGCAAGGAACAGCTTGGCGAACTCGCCCGGCTGGAACTGGCCCAGTCCCGGAATCCTGATCCAAATGCGCGCGCCGTTCACTTCCTGACCGACAAACGGCAGCATCGGGGCGAGCAGCAGCACCAAGCCCACCACCATCGACACGTAGGAGAAGCGCCGCAGCACGCGGTAGTCCTTCAGGAAGATGATGAGCAGCGCGGAAAGCACGATGGCGATGCACAGCCAGATCAGCTGACGTTGGGCAACCGCCCAACCTTCGCTCTGGTCGATGCGGGCGATCATGGTCACGCCAGTGGCGGTCAGCAGTAGCACGCAAGGCAGAATCGACTGGCTGGCGTACGGCTGGAAGCGCACAATCAGCCCCCACAGCAC
>ENA-OYBU01000758-OYBU01000758.1-human-gut-metagenome-genome-assembly--contig:-NODE-758-length-12516-cov-3.813338_pt1 | contig 12516 bp, 8 predicted proteins | sample MGYA00244624_ERZ652861 | MGnify/ENA primary metagenome ERZ652861 (study PRJEB26926, sample SAMN06164691) | human gut metagenome | biome: ENVO:00009003; feature: ENVO:2100002; material: ENVO:00002003... | reverse complement strand
AGCTTTTCTTTTGACAAAGTACCGTATGGAAACTGGCTTGTAAAAGAAATCGAGCAGCCGGAGGGCTACGTGCTTGATGAAACTTCTTATGAAGTTAAAATCTCCGAGGTCGGTCAGGTCATTGAGGTTGAAATCGTCAATGAATATGTTCACGGCAATATCAAGTTGACTAAGGTCGATGAAGATTACCCGGACAACAAACTGACGGGTGCAATCTTTGAGGTTTACAAAGATGTAAACGGAGACGGCAAATTGGACGACGGCGACGAGCTTATCGGTACGCTCAACGAAACTTCTACGGGTATTTACGAGATGAAGGAGCTTCTTTACGGAAAATACCTTGTAAGAGAAACCAAAGCACCGGAAGGCTTTGAACTTGATAAGGGTGTGTACTCCGTATTCATTGAGGAAGATGAAATGACCTATGAGGTTGAAAACAAAGCGGGCGTCGGTTTTATTAACACGGCAATGAAAGGAAGCCTGAAAATCGTAAAAACTTCCTCTGACGGTAAGGTCGAAGGTTTCACTTTCAGAGTAACAGGAGTAAACGGTTACGACCGAAGCTTCACGACCGATAAGAACGGCGAAATCATTATCGAGGGACTTCGTATCGGCGATTACACCGTTTCCGAGGTTCAGGATACTGTTTCTGCTTCCTATGTGCTTCCTGCGGATAAGATTGCAACCGTAAAGGTCGGCTCTACTACCGTTGTGGAAATGCACAATGAGCTGAGAGACACACCAAAGACCGGAGATAACAGCAATGTCGGCTTGTGGACTGCACTTGCGGGACTTTCTGCCCTCGGTATTGTAGGCACAGCCGTTGTTGCGTACAGAAAAAAGAAGAAGGAGGACAATGAGTAATGGACGCTAAAACAATCGTAGCAGTTGTATTAGTCGCCTTTATTATCGGCGGCTTTATCTTCTTGCAGATTAAGAACAGAAAGAAATAAGGAACGCTTATGTGGGCGGAGTGAAAACTTCGCCCACCGTTCTTTTACGGAGGTGCATTATGAATAAGCAAAAGACGGTTGACAGCAAGGTGCTTGCAATACTCAGAGAATGCCCCGAAACGAGGTATGATGATATGCAGCTTATCCTTTGCTATTACAACCGATACAGCTATATGAGAGTCGGAGATTTACCGCTTGAGGATATAGTCAACAACTATAAAGGCTACGGCTTGCCGTGCTTTGAGACTATCCGCAGAGCAAGACAGAGAGTGCAATCCCTATTTCCCGAACTGTCAAGGCAGTGCAGTGGCTGCGACTGCGGAAACATCAGAATTGTGATTGAAGTAAGCTGAGGTGTGGGTATGAACGAGGGAAAAAGAAAAATCGGTGAATACACTGTTCTTTGCTCGGTCAATGTGGGCGAAAAGGAAGTTATCTTGGCTTCCAATGAGCAAAGCACAAACGGCGATAAATTTATGTGCGGCTTTGCAGAGCGAAACGACCTGTTTGAACTGTGTTCGGAATGTATGGTAAGCGATGACTATATCGAAATCGTACACCTTTTCGGAAGCCGTGTGGCAAATGAAGCGGAGCTTTTCAAGGAACAGGTCGAAAAACTGGATATTCCAATCACACTCATAACAGAAGCCGACTGTATCCCCGACCACTATTCCAAAGACATCAACGGCAAAATCATAGCCATTGACCCCAAGGTATTAAAGCCTGAATTTCAGAGAGCCGACAGACAGCTCTACTATGTTACAGGTGGTTTCGGTGCGTCGGCAAACAGCCGTGGAAGCGCCGTGTTTTGTACCAATCTTCACACCGGCAAATCAACCCGATATGAAAGAATGGATGTTATGGGCGAGGTAAAGCCTGAGCGTCTGCCTGAATGGGCAAAGGAAAAGGCACAGGAGCTTTCAAACAAGAAGCGAAACAAAGACAAAGAACGATAAGGAGGACAAAGCAATGAAGGAAAATTTCACTTTTCAGCAAAAGACAAAGCTTCTGACGAAACTGTTTGACGCAGGCTGCAATACCGAAAAGAAATTGCAGCAGCTTGATATGGAGAGCATTTTGAAAATTCCCGGTATCACTATTCCGGATATGAGCCTGATTATCGAGTTTCAGAAGCAGACCAAAGCAAATAAGCTGTTCTCTTATTTGGGAGGTGGCACTGATGAGCAGGCAGGAACAGAATGACCGCCATATCATTTGGAGCGATATTAGCCTTGACCTTAATGATTGGCGAGAGTCTTTGGAGGAACTGTATCCCGGATATTCCGATGATGAGCTTTACGACATTATGGTAAAATCCAATGCCGAAAATCTTTATGATGAACGAGCAAATCTCAACATTCAGCTTTCACAGCCGATTATCGTAATCGGCGACCTCGGCCGATGGAACGGCAGAGTGTCGGGATACAAGATGATTGATTCAGGCAACATTAAGGACTGCCTTTATTCTGACACCGACTACACAGAATGGTATGTTGACAAATACGGAGACCTTCGAGCCGACGCTGTTCATCACGACGGTACAAACCATTATCTTTACCGTGTATTCAAAGACGGTGTTACCGATACGCAGATTGAAAATCTGCAAGTTAAAATCTACAACGGGAAAGCCACAAGAGCCGACATCACACGAGTTACCAAAAGACTCGGCGATGATATTGCCGGCGTATATGGTTTTTCTATTCCAAAGCAAAGACAACCAAACGAACAAGCGAGGTGATGAAAATGGATTACAGAGTATTGACCGAAGCAGAGCGTAAATACACCTTCAGCCAAAGTCAGCAGCTCTCTATGCAGACCGGTCTTATCGGATATTTGCGTGCCGACTTCGGTTCTACCGGGAACGAGTTTTGGACGACTTGGAACGATTTCAGAAAAGACCTAAAAACCGATGATTTTAAGGCTGAATTTGACGATGTTATAAACGGATTGCGTGACGGCGATGTTTTGTCCGGCAGAAAGGCTATGTCCTCTTACTGTTATTCCACTCCCGACAGTTCCTTTAATGATGACCGCAACCACTACGGCATTCGTCTTGATACGGAAAAGTACAGCTATCTTATGAGGTTTAACCCCAATAGGGGCGAGTACAATCTGTACTGCTATTGCTATCAGAAAGAGTGGCTGAACAGCCACTTGAAAAATGCCGAGCGTGGTATCCGATTTATCGACCCGCACTATCAGGAGCAGTTTCGCATTGCGGACGGAGAAAAAATCTCAATCAAGCTCGGCGACGGCAAAACAATGGAGAGAACTTGCAGATATATCGACGACTACCATTTGGAGGTCGGCACAAATCTCTACCATATCTGCGAATTTGCCGAGCTTTGCGAGAGAAACGGTCATACCGTAGAACCAGCCGCAAAAGAAAACACGAAGCCTGCAAAGGACAAAGAAAAAACACGATAAGGAGGTGCAGACGAGGTGGCAAGGAAATTTGACCTGATTTCGGAGCTGTATGAAAGAACCTGCTTTGCAGTTACAGACAATCCGGTAAACTGGCAATCGTTTCTGAAAACAGCAGGCAGAAATTTCAGGCTCCGATTTGATGAACAGCTTCTCATTTATGCCCAAAGACCCGATGTAACAGCCGTGCTTGAAATCGAACGATGGAACGGCACTTTCGGTCGCTGGGTAAATCGAGGAGCAAAAGGTATTGCCGTATTTGAGGACGCAGACAGAAGCCGTCAAAGGCTGATTCATTACTTTGATATATCAGACACCCACGAAAGCCGACATTCCCGCCCTGTTCCTATTTGGGAGATGAGACCCGAATATGAAGCAGAGGTTATTGAAACGCTTGAAAATACTTTCGGGGCGGTAAACGATACAACGAGTATTGAAAATGTCGTCAAAGAGAGCATTGCAAATGCCGTCGAGGACAATATCGCAGACTATATCTCCGACTTTATGAGTTTGGGTGCAGGCAGCGATATTGAGTATTTGTCTGCCGACGAAGCAAATGCCTTGTATTTGGAGCTTGTCAGAAACAGCGTGTCATATATGGTTATGGCTCGATTGGGACTGAACGCAGACAAGGTCTATTCTCCCGATGACTTTGCCGGGATTTCAAGCTTCAATTCACAGGAAGTTCTCAATGCGGTGGGCATTGCTACAAGCGACATTGCTGAAATGGCATTGCTCCCTGTCAGCAGAACAATCAGCACGCTCAGCAAGGAAAATCGCATAATTGATGAACAGGGGCAATCCGAATACAATAAAGACATCAAAGACGAAAGGAGTCAAAGCGATGAACGAAATCACATACACGATGGTGGGAGATTACAATCTTCCGAACCTGAAGCTGCCGGAGCAGACGGAAGTGACTCTCGGCAGATGGTCGCAGATGAGGAGAACTTATCTGAAGGAACATCACAAAATCCTGTACTACAATCTTCTGACGAAAGGGATTCTGAACAGTCACTTGGCGGAGGTTCAGCAGAGAGCCAGCGAACTGGAGGAAACTCTCGTGAAGCAGATGGCACAGAAAGCCGGGCTGACGGAGCAGATGAAAGCGGAAGATATGATGAAGTGGGTTCGCCTGATGAACAACATCAGGAACTCGGCACAGGAAATCGTGAAGAATCAGGTAATATTCGCTTAGAGTATTACGACAGAAACCACGAGGACAAGAGCCTGCCGTTTTTCGGTGGCGATGATACTATCCGAGAGATACTCGGTACCACCCCGCATTTGTCCGCTTCAAAGGAAGAAATCAAAGACTTCTATGAGAGAAATACGGACAATGCGACCCGTACCGAATATATCAAGGGTATTTTCAACAACGATTACACCCGGCTTACCTTAAACGACGGCAGGCTTGTTGGATACAAAACATTTCAGAATGTCCTCCACTTGTGGGAGGGCGAATACGAAAACAGAACCGCTCAGAGCTTCTATGACTGGGGCGTTATCGCACAGCATTTTGAAGCAATGAGACTTTTGGGAGAATTGACCGATACAATGAAACCGCTTCCGTCTATGGACGGTCAGTTGACTCTCATAATGGGAAATCAGGCAGAGGAACAAAAAACCTCTGCCTTTACTTTTTCTCAGGAAATCATAGACGCAGTTCTCACCCGTGGAAGCGGAGTTTCCGAGGGTAAAATGCGTATCTATGAGCAGTTTGAAAAGAGCCTTTCCGCAAAGGAAAACGCCGACTTCTTGAAAAACGAATACGGTTGGGGCGTCTCTTATCCGGTCATCATCGGTGCAGGCATTGACGAACAGCACGACGGAAAAGGTATCACAATTTCAAAAGGTATCGGAAGCGACAAGCCACACATTACGCTTTCTTGGTCTCAGGTTGAAAAGCGTATCGGAGACCTTATCCGTATGGACAGATACCTAAACCGAAAGGAAAAAGAAAAGTACCCGGAATGGCTTGAAAAGCAGGAAGAAAGGCGAGCCGAGCTTGCAGAGCAGAGAAAAAACCGTGAGATACTCTCTACTGCACCGCCTGAGCCTGAAAACAAAGAGGACGAACCGGAAGCACAGTATGAATATCATCTCGGCGACAGCGTATATATCGGAGCTTCGCAGTATGAGATTTTGTCCTTTGATGAAAACCGTGTAATGCTCTATGACTTCGATATGCCCCTATTCAACAAGGAGATTTCAAGGGAAGAATTTGACCGCAAAGTGCGTGAAAATCCGATGAACGACCACTTGAAGGTCAGTGTATTACCGTCGGAAGAAAAATCCGTTACAGGCGAAAACGAAGCTCAAAACGATACCGAAACCGTACAGGATTTCAGTCCGAAAACCGGTTATGACGATGCCTTCTTTATCGACCGGGACAATGAAAGCGTAACTTGGATGTATTATAACCCCGACAGCAATGCCGGAGGTCAGTATGTTACAAATACGCTTTCTTTTGACGAGATACAGCAAGCTGCAAGGGAGTATGACTCGGCTGAGGATTTCTTTGACTACCTTGGCAGTATTGCAAATCAGGAGCTTGCCGATGTAGGTACGGAATGGTTTGTGGATGTAGACCGAGAATTTCACAGGACACCGGATTTGACCGACTGTACCTCCGCCACAATGGAAGCACTCATTGAAAACGCTGAAAGAACTGATATGGTGGCAACGAACATCGGAAATGTACCGATTGAGGATTACAGAGAAATCGTTGCTACTCAAAACGGTTTTGACAGTTATGAGGAAATGTATAACGAGGGTGTTCGTATCGGCAACGGTTACGACAAAGAGCCTGAACCGATTGTCCCCGCTTGGGAGCAAAAGAAAAAGTCAAAGGTAAAGAGCTTTGACCTCCACCCGGATATTCCTATGTCCGAGCGACACAATTTTGACCTTGCCAATAATCAGGTTGAAGAAGTGAACAAGAAAGAACGCTTCCACCGAAACTATGCAGCGATTAAGGTCTTGAAGGATTGTCAAAACGAAAACCGTTTTGCAACACCCGATGAGCAGAAAATCTTGTCGAGATATGTCGGTTGGGGCGGTATTCCCGAAGCATTTGACGAACGAGCCGGAGCTTGGCATACCGAATATGCAATGCTAAAAAATATCCTGACGCCGGAGGAATATGCGTCGGCAAGAGAAAGCACCTTGACCGCCTTTTACACTCCGCCCGAAGTATCTACTGCCATTTACAAGGTGTTGGAACAGATGGGATTTCAGGAGGGCAACCTGCTTGAGCCGTCCTGCGGTATCGGTAACTTCATCGGTATGCTGCCTAAGTCAATGGAAAACGCAAAGGTTTACGGCGTGGAGCTTGATACCGTTTCAGCCGGTATCGCTCAGCAGCTTTATCAGAAATCTTCTATTGCGGCACAGGGCTTTGAGGAAGTAAATGTCCCCGACAGCTTCTTTGACGGCGTTATCGGCAATGTGCCTTTCGGAGATTTCAAAGTCTCCGATAAACGATACGACAAGTACAATTTCTTAATCCACGATTATTTCTTTGCAAAATCGCTTGATAAGTTACGCCCCGGCGGTGTGATGGCTCTTGTGACAAGCAAAGGAACTATGGATAAGGAAAACTCCAATGTGCGTAAATATATCGCACAGAGGGCGGAGCTTCTTGGAGCAATCAGACTTCCGAACGACACCTTTAAAGGCAATGCCGGAACAGAGGTTGTATCCGATATTCTGTTCTTGCAAAAGCGAGACAGGCTAATAGATATTGAGCCTGACTGGGTTCATCTTGACACCGACGAAAACGGTATAAGGATGAACTCATATTTTGTTCAGCACCCGGAAATGATACTCGGCGAAATGAAAATGGTAAGCGGTCGTTTCGGACCGGAAGCAACCTGTGAGCCGTTTGAAAACGCCGACCTTTCGGAGCTTTTGAACGAAGCTGTTTCAAACATTCACGGAGAAATCTCCGAATACGAAGTAGCCGATGAGCTGGAGGAAGAAGATAATTCTATCCCGGCAGACCCTACGGTAAGGAACTTCTCTTACACGGTTTTGGACGACAAAATCTATTTCCGTGAGAACTCCCGTATGTCCCCGGTGGAGGTATCGGCAACCGCCGAGAACCGCATTAAGGGTATGATTGGGATAAGAGATTGCGTCCGCAATCTGATTGAACTGCAAACCGAGGATTACCCGGACAGCGAAATCAAACAGGCACAGGAAAAGCTGAACACTCTGTATGACAGCTTTACAAAGAAGTACGGACTTATTAACAGCCGTGCCAATACTTCTGCCTTTTCCGACGACAGTTCCTATGCTCTGCTCTCTGCTCTTGAGGTCATCAACGAAGATGGCGAACTGGAACGCAAGGCAGATATGTTCTTCAAAAGGACGATAAAACCGCACAAGCCGGTAACGGAGGTTGATACCGCAGACGAAGCTCTCGCTGTCTCTATGGGTGAAAAAGCAGCCATTGATATGGAATATATGATGGAGCTTTCCGGCAAAAGCGAGGAGGAATTATTCGCTGACCTAAAGGGTGTAATCTTTTTAAATCCTCTTTATGAGTACGGTAATTCTTATGAGCCGAAGTATCTGATGGCGGACGAATATCTGTCGGGCAATGTCCGTGAGAAGCTGGCGACAGCCAAAAGGTCTGCGGCATTGTATCCCGAAGATTACACCGTCAATGTGCAGGCACTTGAAAAGGTGCAGCCAAAGGATTTGACGGCAAGCGAGATTTCCGTAAGGCTCGGTGCGACTTGGATACCGCCCGAAATATTCCAACAGTTTATGTTTGAGTTTCTCGACACGCCACGCTATGCACAGTGGAATATCAAGGTTCACTACTCCCAGTTTACCGGCGAATGGAACATTGAGGGAAAGAGCTATGACCGTTCCAATGTAAAAGCGTACAGCACATACGGTACTTCCCGCATCAACGCATATAAGATAATTGAGGAAACACTGAACCTGAAAGATGTCCGTATCTTTGACTATATCGAAGATGAAGAAGGCAAAAAGAAAGCCGTCCTCAATAAAAAAGAAACGGCAATCGCACAGGCAAAGCAGGAACTCATAAAGCAGGGCTTTCAGGACTGGATATGGGCTGAGCCTACCCGCCGAGAAAAACTCACGAAGATGTATAACGAAAAGTTCAACAGCATAAGACCCCGTGAGTACGACGGAAGCCACATTGTTTTCAACGGTATGAATCCGGAAATCGAACTCCGTGAACATCAGAAAAATGCGGTTGCACACATTCTGTACGGCGGCAATACGCTGTTGGCACACGCAGTCGGTGCGGGCAAGACCTTTGAAATGGTAGCCGCCGCTATGGAGTCCAAACGACTCGGACTTTGCAATAAGTCGCTGTTCGTAGTCCCGAACCACTTAACCGAACAATGGGCGGCTGAATTCTTACAGCTATATCCGGCAGCGAATATTCTTGTGGCGACAAAGCGAGATTTTGAGACCAAGAACCGCAAAAAGTTCTGCGGTCGAATTGCTACGGGAGATTATGACGCCGTAATCATCGGTCATTCTCAGTTTGAAAAAATACCGATGTCCATTGAAAGACAGAGGGCAATTCTTGAGCAACAGCTTGAAGAACTGACAGACGGTATTATGGATTTGAAGCGAAACCGTGGAGAAAACTTCTCCATTAAACAGCTTGAAAAGTCTAAAAAATCCGTGAAGCAAAAGCTGGAAAAGCTCAACGACCAAAGCCGAAAGGACGATGTTGTTACCTTTGAAGAACTTGGTGTGGACAGGCTTTTTATTGACGAGAGTCATTATTACAAGAACCTCTATCTTTACACCAAAATGCGTAATGTGGGCGGCATTGCTCAGACGGAAGCACAGAAATCCTCCGACCTGTTTATGAAGTGCCGATACCTTGACGAGCTTACAGGCGGTCGAGGAACGGTATTTGCAACCGGTACTCCTATCTCAAACAGTATGGTGGAACTCTATACCATTCAGCGATACTTGCAGTACAACACGCTTGTCAAAAACAACTTGCAGCACTTCGACTCGTGGGCAAGTACCTTTGGAGAGACTGTAACTGCGGTTGAGCTTACCCCGGAGGGAACGGGTTACAGAGCGAAAACCCGCTTTGCAAAATTCTACAATCTTCCGGAGCTTATGGCTATGTTTAAGGAGGTTGCCGACATTAAGACGGCAGATATGCTGGAGCTGCCTGTGCCGGAAGCACACTTCCACAATGTTGCGGTCAAGCCTTCGGAAATGCAGAAAGAGATGGTTGCTTCCCTTGCGGAGCGAGCCGAGAAAGTTCGTGGCGGCGGTGTGGATTCGAGTGTAGATAATATGCTCAAAATCACAAACGACGGCAGAAAGTTGGCTCTCGACCAGCGTATGCTCAATGATATGCTGCCTGATTTTGAGGGCAGTAAAATCAACGCCTGCGTCGATAACATCTACCGCATTTGGGAGGAAACAGCCGACAAAAAATCGGCACAGCTTGTGTTCTGCGACCTCTCAACGCCAAAGAATGACGGCACATTTTCGGTGTATAACGACATCAGAAAGAAGCTCATAGAGCGTGGTGTCCCCGAAAGCGAAGTCCGCTTTATCCACGAAGCAGATACCGATGTGAAGAAAAAAGAACTGTTCCAAAAGACCCGTAAAGGCGAGGTCAGAGTGCTTCTCGGTTCTACGCAAAAGATGGGAGCCGGCACGAATGTTCAGGACAGACTTATCGCACTTCACGATGTGGATTGCCCGTGGAGACCGTCAGACCTGGAGCAGCGTTCCGGTCGAATTATCCGTCAGGGCAACTCAAATCCTGATGTAGATATTTATCGCTATGTAACGGAGCAGACCTTTGACGCATATCTCTATCAGCTTGTAGAGGGAAAGCAAAAATTCGCCAGTCAGATTATGACGAGCAAATCCCCGGTGCGTTCTGCCGAGGATATTGATGAAACCGCCCTGTCCTATGCAGAGATTAAAATGCTTGCAACCGGCAATCCGTATATTAAGGAGAAGATGGATTTGGATATTCAAGTCCAAAAGCTGAAGCTCCTAAAATCCAACTTTCTCTCTGAAAGATATGCTTTGGAAGATAAGATAATCAAATATTATCCGCAGCGAATTACAGCTTTGGAAAACCGTATTGAAGGATTGAAGCAAGATGTAGAAACTGCGAAACAGCACCCGAAACCAACGGACGACCGATTTGTCGGTATGGAGGTTAAGGGTGTTTTTTATTCCGAAAAAGCCGACGCCGGTAAAGCAATCATTGAAGCCTGTAAGCAGATGAACAGCCCCGACCCTATTCCTCTCGGCAAGTACCGAGGGTTTGAAACGGAGCTGCTTTTTAATACCGCAGAGCGAAATTATGAGGTTCGACTGAAAGGTGCGACAAGCAGAAATGTTCCTCTCGGCGATGACGCACACGGCAATATTATCCGTCTTGATAACGGAATTGAGAGATTTGCCGAGAGCTTGTCGCTTGCGGAAAATGACCTTGAGAACACCAAAAATCAGTTGGAAACCGCAAAGAAAGAAGTTCAAAAACCATTTATTGGGGAGGAAGAATTGAAAACAAAGCTTGCCCGACTGGACGAGCTGAATATTCTGCTCAATATGGATAAGCGAGATAACGAAATTGTCGGCGGCGAACCCGATGAGGGCGAAGTGCCGAACACACGAAAGGAGAAAACCTATGAACGATAAAATGACACCCGATAAGGAAAGAGAAAACTGCCCTTGCAGAAAAGCAATCATTAACCCTTTTGATGCAATGATGATGGTTGTGGTCAGGAGACTTGATAAAGCATATCTCGAATTAAAAAGAAGCAAACCGCCCGCAAAGGAAGCAGAATTTGCCCTTAGAAATGCAAAGCTTTCTTTCTACGGAGAGTTGGTTCGACAGAGCATTGAAACGGTGTTTTCGCCGGAAGAAATCATTGCTTTGTATGAAAACGACGACCTTGCGGGAGGTGCTTGGACTGTTTGGAATGACATCGGCTGCCCTGTTGATAAGATACTCATTATCATTGCAAAGCTCAGTATCAACGAACCGATACAGAAAGCGGTTGCCGATTTGCTGATGTAAAAAGGCGGTGATACCTATGCCGTATATTGCACCGGAAGTCATAACCGAAGCCAAACGAATGGATTTATTAACCTATCTCAGAGAGTATGAACCGGGCGAGCTTGTCAAGTTTTCAAGCAACACCTACACCACAAGAACCCACGACAGTTTGAAGATTTCCAACGGCAAATGGATGTGGTGGTCGAGAGGTATCGGGGGCAAATCTGCCCTCGATTACCTTATCAAAGTCCGTGGAATGGATTTTGTGGAGGCGGTTCAGACCATTATGGGAAACGGTTCAGTCAGCTTTCCGACTTGTGAAAACATCAAAAGCTATGAGGAACAGCCCTTGCTTCTGCCTGAAAAAAGTCCTACTGCCGATGTGGTATTTGATTACCTTTTCGGGCGTGGGATTGATTATGAAATCATCAACCACTGTTTGGAACAGGAGCTAATCATCGAGTCGCTTCCATATCACAATGCTGTTTTTATCGGCTATGACGAGAACAAAGAACCTAAATACGCCGCTTACAGAGCAACAAATCAATCAAGGATTATGGGCGACTGCACCGGCAGTAAAAAGCAATATTCTTTCCGCCTGACTGCCGAAAACACCGGAGAGGTTCATCTTTTTGAGTGTGCCATTGACCTGCTTTCCTATGCAACTTTGATGAAGCTGGAGGGCAAAGACTGGCGACAGTTTAACCTTGTTTCTCTTGCGGGAGTGTATTCCCCAAAGCAGAAAATCGAGGACTCAAAAGTGCCTGTTACACTCGGCAGGCTGCTTGAAAAAGACAAAACAATCAAGCGAATTGTTCTTCATTTGGATAATGATATTGCTGGAAGAAAAGCAACCAAAGCGTTGCAGACGATTCTTTCAGATAATTATGAAGTCGTTGACGACCCTCCCCAATACGGGAAAGATGTCAACGACTTTCTTTGTAAACGCTTGGGAATAAAAGATAAAACCGAAAGGAGTTTTGCACGATGAAACTAAAAGAAATCAGAGAAATGTACCCGGAGGGTACGCAGATTGTACTCACTGAAATGGCTGGCGAAAGTCAAATGCCCTACCTGTCTCTTATACACATCTCC
>ENA-OYBU01000689-OYBU01000689.1-human-gut-metagenome-genome-assembly--contig:-NODE-689-length-13526-cov-10.449633_pt1 | contig 13526 bp, 15 predicted proteins | sample MGYA00244624_ERZ652861 | MGnify/ENA primary metagenome ERZ652861 (study PRJEB26926, sample SAMN06164691) | human gut metagenome | biome: ENVO:00009003; feature: ENVO:2100002; material: ENVO:00002003... | reverse complement strand
GGCGGGCGTACGTGCGTGCAATGTATATTCAATGAAAGGGCAAACAAGCCTGCAGCTTACAAGACAGTGCCGTTGGAGAGGATACGCAATTTCACTTCCCTGTCTCCTGCTTCCAGTTCCACCAAGTAATAGGCCTCTTGGGGCGTTTCCACAAAGTCCGCATCATCTATCTCGTAATTTGCATACGATTTTTTGATGGCATCGGATACAGCCGCGGGCAGTTCACTCACCCGCACTTCCCATTGGGTTTTCACCCACTCCTGTGCGCCGTTGAAATAAACATCCTTCTCGCGAGCATCGTGGAAGATTTCCACTTCCGTCATGCCATTTTCCATATCCGCCTCAATGATACGGGCTCCCGCATACTTCTGTGCAATGAAATCCTTGATTTTCCCGGGCAGCACGCCACCGGTATTGTTTCCGGGGTCAGACGGACTGTATTCCATGAGCGACAACACGCCGGCAGCGGTGATCTTCACCTTGACGTCACCTTTGACTGATTCCAGTTCGAGACGGTAGTATTCCTCTTCCGGAGTTGCGTAATGATCCACGTCATCCACATGATAGCCTGCATATTCCGAAGCCTCAAGCGCCTGCTTCACCACTGCCGGCAATGCGGCATAAACGGTTTCGGTCTTGGTGAACAGCCAGTTGCTTGCCTTGTCGAACAGCAGTTCGCGCACCACCTGTCCATCCAGAATCTCCACTTCCGTCATGTTGTCCTCCCGGTCGATGTCCAAGATACGGGCATTGGGGAAGTTTGCCTTCAGGAACGCTTCGACGCCTTCCACCGGAACAGCGGGGATATAGTCGCCATAGTCATAATCGTTGTCAGCATCCACCAGTTTCTTCACCAGCACGCCGTCTTTCGAGTAATACAGATCTATTTCCGTCTCTACGCCGTCCACTTTGTTTTTCACTTCGATCACGTAGACCTCTTCCGCGCCGTTGCGTTGCACCCGTTCCACCTCGTCGATGGTCCAAGCGGAGTATTCGCCCGCCCGGAAGGCAGCCTTCACTTCTTCCGGCAGTTGCTCAAAGAGGATTTCGCTGTCTGTTGTCATATACCATCGGCCTCCATTGTCGAACCAAGCGGCATATTCGCCTGCGGCAGAAGAAGCAGACAGATTGAAGTCCGCCACCACATAGTCTCCTTTCACAGTCCACTTCACGTCGGTGGCATTCGGGTAGCGTTCGAGCAGTGCAGCCCGCACCTCGGCGTTCACCTTGTCATCTTCCGGATTTCCGGTGGCAGGAACATCGTCGTTGCTGCAACTCCACATACCGATAGCCACACAAGCGATGGCAAACATTTTTCTTTTCATAGTCATCATACTTTTTATTGTTTTTATTACATCACAAAGCTACCGGACAAATCTGGAAAGAATCTGGAAAAACACAGAAAAGCAGAAGAAATCACAGATAAGCGGGGTTGGGAGGAGCAGAATCTTGAAGAATGGATGCCGCATCGAAACAAGGGCATGCCTTGATCCACTCTTCGGGTTCTATTTCGCCGTTGCAGTCGAGGTCGGGGCTGAGGTCGCGGTGCCCGCAAAGGCGGCTGCCGGGATAGTCGCGCAGCAACAGCATGACAAGCACCCGCAGGGAATGTTTCTGAAAATCGGTACGGGTATCGGCGGGATGCCCCCTTTCGTCGAGCCCGCCTTCATAGCAGATGCCGACAGAATGGGCATTGTGGTTTTTGACGTGCGCTCCGGGCTGTCCGATGGGGCGGAGTGTTTTTATATCCCCGTTCTTGCGGATATAAAAATGATAACCTGCGCCGGAGAATCCCCGGCGCAGGTGGTCTGTTGTCAGGTCATGTTCCGTATAGCTGCGGTCGCAGCGGGTGGCGGAACAGTGGACAACGATGAGGTTGATGAATCGCATGTGAATTACGATGTATGAAGTGTGAATTAAGAACTACGAATCAGGCGGGCATGGCCTGTGCGCCAAAAGCGCCGAGAACGGCCGATGCCACTGCGATTACAATTTTAAGGAGTTTGTCCCACCAAGTTGATTTTACTGCCATGTGATTTGAATTTTTGAGTTTTGAGTTTTGAATTATTCAGAGAGTGCATCCGAATAATGATCAGGACACACTCCCCTTCATCAGAAAGAGCAAACGGAGAACGGTTTATCCGAGAGGATCGTTTTCCTCACCGTCGCCGGGGTTCTCGCTGCCACTGCCGCCGGAAGAGCTGCCGTCGGCAGGCTTGTCCAGTGCAAAGGCCACATTGGCCGGGCTTCGGGTGGCGGCGGTGCTGCCGTTCACCAGCTTCAGTTCCTTGTCGGGGACAAAGCGTATGTTCACTTTGGAGATATTCCTGACGGTGCAATCCTCCGACTTTTCCACGCCGGGGCAGCGGAAAGTCATGTGAAGCGTGCCAAGCAGGTTCAGCTTCACCTTGTCGCCGTTGGCAAGGTTGGTCTGTATTTCCTCCACAAGGGCTTCGATGACGTGCTTCACGTCGCCTTTTGTCATGGCGCAATTCTTTTGGATATTGGCGGCGAGGACATCGACGTCCACCGTACCGCAGGTTTTGGGCTTCTGACGGAGATAATACAACTGGGGCGAGTTCTTGTCGCTCACGATTTTACGGCGTTTGAAACGCTCTACAAGTACATCCATAAAATAAAAAGTTAAGGTTTAAGTTCAATAAAAATCGCTCCCTGCCTGAAGCAGAGTTTGAAAGAAACATCTCAAAATCGTAAAGATATATCTTAAAAGAAAAAGTTCGGCCGGAACTATCGTAAACAAGGTGGGTAAGAGGAGGGATAAGGCGCTCTATAATCAATGATTATTCCTTTTCTTAAGCACATTACAAAGATACAAAATCAGCGAGGCAAAGTCAAGTATTTCGTCGTTTATTTTCAAAAAAAGGGTGATAAATATCAGGTATTAATTATTAATGCGAATCAGTAGTTGAATGAGGCAAAACATTCTGTTTATAAGGCAAAACATTCTGTCATTCAGAGCGTAGCGAAGAATCTGCTCTCCTTATACCGGGATGAGTATTGACATGAGAGAGTGGATTCTTCGCTACGCTCTGAATGACAGATACTATCGAGTAGCAAGATTAATATTTACTTCGCGTTTCGCATCATCCATTCCGTCGGCGGCACATACTCCCCTATTTTGGTCATGGCGGGATTGTGCCCGAAGTACACATCGCCGGTCTCGCCGTTGCGGTGTTTGGCAAGAATCACCATACCCAGTCCTTCGGAGGGGAACTTGCTCCGGCGCTCGGAGGTCAGTCCGTAGAGGGCGGGGCGATAGAGCAGCATCACTACATCGGCATCTTGTTCTATGGCGCCGCTCTCGCGCAGGTCGCTCAAAGCAGGGCGCTTGTCGGCGCGCATTTCGCACTCGCGGTTCAACTGGCAAAGCAGAATGACGGGAATATCCAGTTCTTTGGCAATGAGTTTGGCTTTGCGGCTGGCTTCCGCCACTTCCTGTTCGCGGTTACGGTTCTTCTGTCCGGACTTCATTTCGCAGAGTTGCAGGTAGTCTATGATGAGGAGGTCGCAGCGTCCCTTGCTTTTTTGCAGCAGGGCGGACGAACGGATGTGATCCATGCTCATCTTCGGATTGTCGTCCACGTAGACAGGCAGGGCCGACAGCAGCCGGGCGGCTTCCAATGCCTGTTGCCGTTCGCCGGCATCGAGCTGTCCGGTCTTGAGGTGTCCGGCATCCACGTTGGCCGCTTGGGCGCAGAGCCAACGGTCGCCCAGCCTTTCGCCTTGCATCTCAAGGCTGTTCACCAATACATGCTTTCCGGCGCGTCCTGCCGCCAGTGCCAGATGTAGGGCAAAGGCAGTCTTCCCCACCGAGGGGCGGGCGGCGATGATGTTCAGGTCGCCCTGCTGCCAGCCCGCCGTAAGCCTGTCAAGCTCGCGCAGTCCGGTGGGAATACCGGTGATGCCGTTCCGGTTGTTTTCCACACGCTTGTCCATTTGCTCAAGGGTGTCCTGCATGAGGCGTTCCATATCGCGCAGGCAGTTGTCGGAAACAGCGCCGCTTTCCAGATGTCCGGCAAGGCGGTGCAGATCTGCCAAAGCATCGCTCAGGTCCACCGACTCATCGGCAGCGCTGGCAAGCAGAGTGTGCAGCCCTGCAATCATCTCACGCCTGATGTACATCTGCCGGAGGATGAGCGCATGGTATTCCAGATGGGCGGAAGACGCCACGCGCCCCGCCAAGCGCACCAGCTCGTAGGCGCCGCCCACCGCCTCCAGCTTGCCGCGTGAAGCGAGTTCGGCACGCACCGTCACGAGGTCTATCGCCTTGCCGGAGTGGTACATGGAGAGCAAAGCGGAGTAGATTTCGCCAAACTTCGTCTCATAAAACATTTCGGGAGAGAGTTTGTCGCCCACAAGCACCATAGCGGTGGTTTCGGTGAGACAAGCTCCCAAGATGACCGACTCAAGATCGTCATCGTGGGGATTTAGGATTTCGGACATATTTTCTATTTCTACAAGCTAAACAAGGTTTATGGCGGACAATTCTTTTGTCAGCGCATCTATACCTCTTTGAATTTTTTCCAACTGCTGCCTACGGGGTTTATGTACACCGGCAGCATAGTGCCACAACTGACGTTCATTAATTCCTGTAATGCGGCTCAATGCAGCTTTGGTAAAGATGCTACTGTAATAATTGATAAAAGTAGCGGCATCTATCTTGAACTTTAATTCAAACTCTCCGGACAACACCGCACAAGGATTAGGATTATCCTCCAGATACAGCTCGATTGCTTCTTTCATATTATCCTCAATCTCTTTCATGTCATTACCCACAGTAATAACCGGAGCACCTACGATATAAGCACTCAAATTCTTTCCTGCATGTTCAACGATTACCTCAACAGTTTTCATGTTACCTCCTTTTTTTCAAAAAATTAAGAGAACAAGGGGGCTACTTCAGCCCCGCTTGTCTCAAAATGCTGTAATAAGTGCCTTTCTCAACGCCTTTGCTGTTATGATTCGGTACAATAACCACTTTGCCATCTTTCTCAAACTTCATGTGACTACCTTTCTGACTCTTTAGGACAAAACCGTTTTCTTGCAACATAGTTACAACGTCTTTCACTGATTTGTAACTCATAACGTTTTGGACTTAATTACAATACAAATGTAGTAATAATACGAATACAGCCAAAGCATTTATTCATTATTTTACTATGAAAAGGATTAATTAAAACCGGGAAACTCATTCTCAAACATCCTATACTCCAAATATTTGGCTACCTGATAGCAGTAGTTCGTGTTGTTCAGGCTGAAATAGTAGTCCTCCACTTTCTTATAGGCGAGTTGCCGTTCGCCGGAGGAGAGCTTTCGCCAAAGGCTGCGCACGTAGCTGCCATTCTCTACGGGGAGGTGCGTGGTGCGGCTGTAATAGGCAAGAAAATCCTTCAACGATTCCTCAAAGGCATCGGGAGCCTTCGGTTTGGGAGCTGATGCCAGCTTCATTGTCCATGCGTCATAACCGGGTATGCGGATATGGCTGGGACAGTCGTCCGAAACCATCTCAATGAGTCCCATACGGCAACAGTTTTTGAAAAAATTCCGGGTGCGCCCCCTTGTCCAGCCGAAGAGATCGGCCCAGCCCAAGAAAGAGATGACCGACTCGCCGCGGGCACACTGCAGCTCCACTCCGTTACAGAACACCACAGCCGGCTTGAAATTCACATTTATCAGCACCCGCAGAAAAGCAGCCTCATCACAGCACGCCGCACCCTGTTTCTCGCAAACCTTTTGCAGCAATGCCCGAGAAACCATGACATAGCCTTTTTTTAACAGATTATTCTCCATGAAAAGTTATATATATGACACTTAATTTTTACGACCACAAAAAAGCCACCCCCTAAGCCACCTTAGTATATTAGTTATCAACGAGTTGAATATACCTCATAGCCACCCCTACAACCAACAAGACGACACAATATAAATAATAAGAAGATAAGATATACTATCGTATATCTACCGGGCAACGCGGAAAAGACGAATGATGCATTGAAAAAGACGAATGACGCGCCGAAAAACAAACGAACGGCGCATTGAAAAAAAGGGTGATGTGTTGAAGAAAAAAACGGATGATGCGTTCCGCCCAAACAGATGATGTGTCCGGGGCAAACGGATGATGCGTTTGCGGTAAACGAATCATCCGTTTTTCTCCGGCACAATGATGCATAATTTTCTGAATTCATTATCTTTGTCAGTTGTTTAAATTTATACACACTGCACAAAGGTCTTTGCGGCCTTTTATCTGCAATGCTTGGGCAAAGATATTAAATGAGAATAACGCAAGAAAAGTAAATATTTACAGTTATGACAGTGTAAACATTTACCAAGCAAAGGGTTAAGTCCGGAAAAGTGTATTTTTTTACATGATTATACGGGACTGTATCAGCATGAAATTCCGCTATCCTATCGGCCTATCCTCCCCCTAAGTCTTATGCACATAGAGCAGGTCTTCGATGAGCAGGTCAAGTTCCTCGGCACCGATGCAGCCCTCGTGATAATGGAAGTAGTGGCTGAGAAGCAGCCGCACCTGCCTGACGCGGCATGTCTCGGTGTAGCCATGCCACTGCCCCACCCCCGCATCGAGCGCACGACGGATGACGCCCACCATAGGAGCGATAGCGGCACGCACGTCGTCACCGGGAAGAATCTGTATCTTCTCCTCCGGCAGAATAATGGTGACTTCGGGATGATAGGCGCGAACTACGCGCAAGGCTTCCGTCCAACGGACATGTTTGGCTATGACGTCACGCGTCTCTTTCTTGGGTTTCTTCATAAAAATTTACTATTTATCGGACAAGTGACGCCCGGTTACGCTTCCTGAAACGGTTCTCAAAAAACTCCATCAACAATATGGGCAAACCGAAAACGGCTACGAAGCCGGCTAAAAACAAGACGCTTCCGTAAGCGGCCCCGTAGCATATCCCCCGGTGGATAAACAAACAAACAAAACAAAAATAAGAAGCACTGCCTTCTTTCATTGACAAGGGGATGTTTTCGGTTTTAGTTGTAACCATATCAGATTTTATTTCTAATTCTATTGCTATTTCTAAATTCTATATATAATCTTATTTCAATTCTATCCCTATATATAATTCCATTTCTAAATTCAATTTCTTGCATGCTCTCTCAAATACAGTTCCACATGCTCCACTGTGACGTCTTTCAGCAGCACCCGCTTGTCGGCATCGAGCAGATAGAGACAGGGAACCGCTTTCAGGTCGTAGAGCCGGTGACGGTTGATGGCCTGCGAGGCGTCGCGGGCGTTGAGCATGCAGGGCGGATAAGCCGCCGCACGCCACTGCTCCACGTCCTCATCGGGATAGACGGCAAGGATAACCAGCCGGGGACGGCGGGCGGAACCCTCTCCCGTCATACCGGCGAGGTGCTCCGAAGCAGCCATATAATCCTTTACGCGGCGGCAGTCCTCGCAGTCGGGCGAGTTGAAGAACAGCAGGGTATAGCTTGACTTTATCTGCCGGAGGCTACCGACAGTGCCGTTGGCAAGGGTGTAGGCGAAGTCCGCCGCCACATCGCCCGGACGGTTCTTCAACGCCATGTCCAGCCTGAACTTAGCGCGTGCCTTGTCCGGTTCGCCCAGACGGGGCGAAGCAATGACGTGGCGCAGCACAGGGATGTAGTACTCCTCGTTGCGGAAAGGCGAGTTGGGCTCGTAGAGGTATTTCCCCGACAACTTCATGAAGTGGGCGTACATGGCACTGTCCACAGCGGCGGAGTCCATCATTGCCGTAAGGCTGCTCTGCGCTTCTGCCAACGGAACACGCGAGAGGATGTCCAGAAAATCGGCCAACGCCTGTTCGGTGACTTCCGGACGGGAAATGAGCGCAGTATCGCGGAAGTTGAAGCCCTGCCAGTAGTGCGCCGCCAAGTAGGAAGCACGCGCCTCGGAGGTGACGAGCAGCGGGGGGATGTCGGGCAATGTGAATGCCGCTTCGGAGTGCGCCGTACCGCGCTCCGTTTCTGCGGATTGCGAAGCGCATCCGGCAAGCAAGGGCAGGAGCGACAGCAGCAACAGCACAACGGCGGCAAACCAGCGTAGCGCACGAGGTGTGCGGGAACGGCGGGGGTAGCGGCGGTAATGACGTAGGGGGCGGTGTGAGGTCATAAAGGTTATTGTCAAAAAATAGATTGATAATAGGGTTATGGGGTTATATCTCTGATGCAACGAACAGATCGAATCTCGGCTTTGTCACTAGGAATTATTGTGTTGTCATAAGAAAAATAAAAGGCATAATTCTGATACATAGAATAATCCACAGCATCAGTCGCACTCCAAGCGGAATGGACAACAATATTTTCAAAACCCGGTATTTCAATCAATTTATAGTTTAAAATCTTCATTAAAGTAAACTCACGTTCCGTAGGTAGACGCCACCCACCGCCATCATTAGACAAGTTATAACAAATTTCTATAGCCTCCAACCAATTGACCCTAAGCAATATATAGGGGTTTAATGGATTTTTAAAATACTGCTTCGATACTTCAAATGTTCTGAAAACCTTCTCATTACTTAACTCAGAGCTAATATTTGTGAGCATATTAGTTCCAAAATTGGTCAATGAAGCATCTGTAGTCCTCGCCTTGGGAATGGTTGTATGCGGAATGGTGGAAGCATCTATAATCACTCTTCCCGCTCCATCAACAACTACCTTCTGGGCGTAACTATCCACTACTATACAAGAAGCAAATACTATTAATAATAATTTAAGTTGCTGTATCATATTTGTTTATTTTTAAATCTTACATTCTCTACTGAATAGCGCATATACTCAATATTACAACGCTCTAACACAGCGAGGAATCAAGGGATGACTGTCTCTGTACCCGATATACTTACCAGCCATCTGCAAGTTTCTTGAATATACATGTTGACCGTTCTGATGGTGGTTAGTACCAAAAGTATATTCTGTTGTGAGCGCATACCGACCTTCATACTGACCATCTGGCAAATTATTTATCTCTTTGACCCCTGCAATCCACATTAGATCCACCTCAAACAAAGATGGCAAATACCAATCTGCTTCGGAATCATCAATAATTCCATCACCATTAACATCACGATTCTTCTCATGGCAATAACGCACAGCCGAAGTTCTATAGATAGGATGATACATATTATATCCCATAGGGGGATGATAATAAGGAGAACCAGACGTTTGTCCCGAATAAGGAGCAAGCGGAGAACTACCACTCCATCTACCATCATACATAGGTCTATAAGAATTAGGAGCTTTGCCAAAACCGACCGGTTCATTATCAACTCTCTGTACATCGTTATATACAAGATTTGCTGTCATAAACTTTCCATTAATGAATCTATCTTCTTTCATATAATACAGCACCTTACCATAAAACGCCCAGAATACTCCTTTCAAGCTTTGTTGAGATGGATCGAGGCCCGGATACAGAGCAAAACGCAGTTCTACTTCTCTCTCCACCACAAACTTATTCCGCACGCTACTTGGTGTTCCATCTTCATTGGCAATCCACAACCCCGCATCCGGATCGTTATCATTCAAGAAAGGAGAAATAGAACCCTCTTGATTGATATAAAACGTTCTCACTTCCGGCCGAGTCGGGTCTCCTCCCTCTTTATAAAACGTGAAGCGCACTTGAGCACTGCGTTTACCGTCTCTCACCAAGAACTCATCGGCATAGACATGAAGCGTCTTATTGGTTACAGTCACTTCCGTAAACGGAATATCCGTAATCTTGTAGCACATGCGATAGGTGGCATTGGCAAAGGTCATGGCGTCGTCATCTTCCTGTCCACCGGGAATAGCGTTCCATCCGGCTATGCCCTGTGCTTGCAGCTTTGCCCTGACACTCTTATGCGGGATATATTTAGGTCGCACCATTCTGCTTTCAGGCTCTGCCTGCTGCTGCCATTCATCGTTGGGCGGAGATTGCTTCACCTGATGCCACATCAAGTCCAAAGGAGAAATCTTAAGCCATGTGGCATCAAAATCCGGGTCGTTATAAGCCCTGCCCGCATTATCCAGAATCTCCATAGTGGCTACTCCTTTGGGAGCATGGATGCGCATGGGCCGGAAATCGGGGTGTGCATCCATCGTGAGGTTGTCGCCATGATCTACCAAAAAGTCTCCCACAGCATAATCTATATTCGTGTCCACTTTGATGCCATTCAGCCCGTTCACCGTTACGGTAAAGGTGTAGTGCTTGCCACGTTCTATGTTGTAGTCGCTATGGTTGTCGGCTCCCAAGTAGATATGAGCCTTTACCTGCTTCGTGTCCAATGTGGTTTTGTGCATGGCCTTAATGACAATGGCAGTGGCACGTGCAGGCTTGTACCAGCCTTTGCCGCGATGGTCTTTGTCCCTAAAATCCATTCCGGGATAGCGGTCTGCCGAATAGGTAGGTAACGATTTGTATACACGTCCTCTCCGGCGGTTTTCAAAGACATAGAGCGTCTGGGAGACTGTTTTGTTCAGTTTGTCCTCCGCCTCAAACGGATAGTCCACATCCGTTGTCAGCCAGTAATCATCCTTATCGGCAGAAGTGCCGGGCAGGTTTACGTTTACATCCGAAGTATGCGGAAACAGGTAGCTGCGGGCGGGGGCGTTCTCCACGTCCCAGCCTATGATGCTTACCCCGTGGTCGGGGGGTGTTTTGTCTATCACTATCAACGTCACTTTGGCGGCAATGAAATGAAGCTGAACAGGAGTGCCGTAAGTGCTGTTGCCCGGAGCGAAGGTCACGTTCTCCTGCTTTCCCGTCATCATCAGGGGGTGCGTGGTGTTCATGCCAAAGTCCAGTTGGGTGGCAGTTGTCACAATCTCTTCCACCTCCGGCAGAGAAGCGGCGGATTGCAACTTGGCCTCTATCTCCGCATTGCTGACGTTGGCAATGAAAAAGAGCGTGTAGTTGCTGCCCGAATAGCTATCTATTGTAAATTTAGAACCGGAACTTACATACTTACCGTTGCTCACCACCGAGCCGTCTGCCCGGAACACCATCACCCGCAAATTCTCAATCTTGTTCTCCTGTTCGGGAGTCAGGGCGCGGGTGGAAGAACCGCTGCTCATGGTCGGCACAATCAGGTTGAGCTCTATCCGCGAAGGCTCTCCTTCTGCCACAGAGCCTGCACCCGGAAACTCCTCGCGGACGCATCCCGCCAGAAGCAAGGCGGAGAGAAGCAGCGCATGGAGGAAAGGCATCGTATTTCTTATCTTTCTCATTTTATATCTCTGTATTTTTTTAGTGTATCTTATTGTTCTGTCTTATCATTCTTGTCCTGCCCTCAGGGTTAGAACTCTTTCCATATCTCCTGTTTGCCCCAGTCGGTGACTTTGACTTCTACGCTGATAGCACCGTCGAAGTCGACAAGCACGTTGAGCAGGCGGCCTTCTGACACGCGCAGGGGTTTGCCGTTGCTGTCGGAAATGACGGTTGTCCGGAGCACGCCCCGGTGGTAGATGTCTATGCGGAGCTCCTCCTCGGTGGGCAGGATGTTGAAAACGGAGGAGACGAAATCTCCCCGGTCATTGAACGAGGCTTCGGGGCGGTAGCTCACATCGGTGCCGTTGGGCAGGCCGTAGAAGTCGAGCATGTTGCCCGTCTTGCGCAGGATGTAGTGGAAATCGCCGTCGGAGCTTCCCACGTAGTCCTTGAGGTGGCGCGCCGTAACGGCTACGCCGGAGACCTTGCGCCGCAGGGGAAGTTCCTTGGCGGAGAGGGTGCCGGTGGCGGAGAGCGCATCGGCGGAGGTCTGTATATCTATGGTGCCGTAGAAGAGGTCGTCGGGCGAGCCTGCTACGGGGTAGGTTATCCGAGTTTGGGGTTGGTGGATGAGCGACACGAAGGCCGTCTCCAAGTGGTCGCCCTGCCGCAGTGCGGGCAGTGTCTGGCTGCCTTGCCGGCCGTTGCCCCATGCCACCAGTTTCAGGACGTCGTGTCCGGGATAGTCCAGCGTGACAAGTTCCGAAAGGGAGGTGTGGAGGGTGTCGAGCAAGTTTTTGTCTTTGTCGAAAACATAGAGCGTGATATCCTTTATAGTCTCGCCGTCAAGCGTGCCGCCGTCGGCATCGAAGGCCTTTACCTGCAAGGTAAGTCCGGAGACGTGGGGAGACGGACAACCCGAAAGGTCGTCCTTGATGCAGCTTGCAGATACAAATGCCATAAGAAACAGTACAGGCAGTATTTGCAAGCAGTTACGGAATTTGTTCTTCTGCATGATTGGGTGGGTGTATTGATAGTGAAACGAAAATATTGTAATATGAAAGGCGGGAGCGGGAGGCGTCCCGCCTTTCTGCACATTCTTGTTAGAGATAAAAATAACTTCTACGGATATTTTTAGTTAAACTCTTTTTGGATGTTTTGGACAGCCCATTGAGCAGCAGTCACAGTCACGTCTATGGAAGAAGAGATAACAGGCGCTTCCGGGTCGGTAGTACCACCGCCGGCACCGGCTTCCACATCACCATTCAGGGTAACAGTCACTGTATAGGACTTGCCCGGTTCGATGGTGTGGCCTGCATCGGCTGTCGTAAAGTGAACGGGGTAGTAAATAGTAGAGGGAGTACTGTTCACAGTCTTTGTTGACTTGATGGCAAGGATGGTGGGTTGAGTCGTACCGTCGTTGCCGAAAGTGTAGAAGTGGTTGAAAACAGTGCCACCTGCATTAGGTGCGAAAGGAACGGTTACTGCATCGGACAGAGCCGTAGATGTTGTTACACCCGAATCAAAGGCACCAGTATATTGGTTAAATCCTGTATAGAATTCGTTTTGGATAACCTTTTCTGCGGCACTTCCAAAGAAGCTTCCCTTCTTACCTGCAAACAGCAATACAGCTGCGTCGTCTGTAATCGTAATAGTACCAGTGGTCATATTCTTACGGTTATCCTTAACAATAAGCTGTATTTTTGCCGCTACGAAGCTTAAGGATACAGCAACCTGAGCGGTAGCATTGTTAAAGGTGACCTCTTTCTTACCCGACATCCAAAGGTTGGTTTGCGTCTGGGTTGAAGTGTTTTGATCACCCTTCACCATCAGGTCAGCTGTTGCCGTCAACAAGTCAGCTTCCGTCTTAACGGTTGCAAAAGGGCCGTTAGCCAGTGCGCCCGTATTGGCCACCACATACGCTGTCTTTGCGGCAGTAGTACCATTGGAGATTGTAGCATCCGCACCGGAATTACTCTCATAAGGAGCACAGTCCAAAGCGCCACCAGCACGAAACAGGAACACAAGGTAATCGTTAATCGTAACGTCATCGGTGTCGAGAACCCCACCCGCAGCTCTTGATTGCGCCTGATTATCTCCATCGCCTTTAAGCTTGATGGTAAGTACCGCCTGCTCGCCCGGAACATTGTTTCCTAAATTCTCTACTTCATCGTTAGTGCACGAGAACATCGTGAAGGCTGCAAGAGCCACTGCTAAAAATTTAATCTTCTTCATTGTTTTTTAATCTTAAAAATTAGTAGTTAAATGATTATTGTTATTGTATATAATACCTGTCTCTTATACA
>ENA-OYBU01000669-OYBU01000669.1-human-gut-metagenome-genome-assembly--contig:-NODE-669-length-13857-cov-4.349442_pt1 | contig 13857 bp, 13 predicted proteins | sample MGYA00244624_ERZ652861 | MGnify/ENA primary metagenome ERZ652861 (study PRJEB26926, sample SAMN06164691) | human gut metagenome | biome: ENVO:00009003; feature: ENVO:2100002; material: ENVO:00002003... | reverse complement strand
CCGCGGAGGGAACGGCTGACCCGATGGCGGCAAGACATAAAAGACGGCATAATCTCATAACGTTTTCAATATGGGAATACTTCAACAAAACGTCATGTCCGCCGCACTTCTTTCACGGAATTTTCTGCCCGGAGAAGGCACGGCTCCGTTCATTCTCCGGCGGCGGATGCCGGAAAAACCCCAGCACGGAAACCCCGGGAATTCTTCCGGCAAGAGCCCGGAACGCCTCTTCCGGCATCACGCAGGCCGCTGTGGACAAGGCATCCGCCAAAGCGGCTGTGCAAGCCTGAACGGTGATCTGTCTGCCTTCCGTGACACCCAGCCCCGTAGCAGGATCCAGCACATGGGAATACGCCACACCGCCTATCTCCGCAAACTGGTGCGCATCCCCGGAAGTGGATACGGCGGCATGGCTCAACAGCCGCTGCTCCAGCCGCCCCCCCTCCACGGCCACCCGGAGCTTCCAGCGTCGCATTCCCGGCGGGGGAGCCCCCGCCAGAACATCGCTGGTGCTGTCAATGCAGAAAGACTCCACTCCCCTTTCTTTCAACATCTCCGCCATCCTGTCCACGGCAAACCCTTTGCCGATGCCTCCCAGATCCACCCTCATCCCCTCCGCGGCCTTCATCACCCCTTCCCCGTCCACAGACAGCTTCTCCCAACCGGAGGCCCGGCGCGCACGCTCCAGCTCCTCCTGGGAAGGAAGAACCCCGAGGCGACGGGACTTCTTCCACAAACGGATGAAAGGTCCCAGCGTGGGGTCAAAGGCTCCGCGCGTCAAACGGGCATACTCCAGGGACAGCGACAACACCCTCCGTAACTCCGGAGAAACAGGAACCTTCACCCCTGCCGGAGCGGCATTCAGGGCGGCGAGCTGGCTTTCCGCATCCATGGCGGACATCACCCCCTCCCAGAACACGGCACAGGCCAGCGCCCGCATGCAGGCCTCTTCCGTCCGGCCTTCGTCCATGCCGTAACCGGGATAGGCGCGCACCGTAAACACCGTGCCCATGACCGCTCCCCTTGCCGTCACCCTGCCGTCCGCGGCATGTTCGCAGGAAACAAGCCGGGCGGAAACGGCAGTCGTAGGCTCCGCCATGCCGCCAGACATGCCGGCGGCAGGCAGGAAAAAGGCACAACATGCCAGAACGGCAGTCTTCCTGAAAAACAACTTTATGCGCGTCCGGAGGACCATCCGGCAAAACTTACTCCGTGCAAACGGGCAAGAGCAAGACCCCAGCACGCCATTCCCTCCCTCTTTTCTTCCCGTGCTGACAGACATGCGGCGGATTCCTTCATTTGAGGCTGGCACTCTGGTCTCTTTTTATGATAAATGGAACGGTTCAAATTCCAGCGCAATTTTCCTCTGCCTCTTCATTCTTATGTCCAAATTCCTCCTTTCTCTCTGTTCCCTCTGGCTTCTCTTAACGCTTCCCTCCTCCGCGAGCTGGTATGGAGATGAAGTTAAGGCTGGATCGGACATCATCATGGTGGACCTGCTCTACCCTTACTGGCCGGAATCCACCTACTTCTCCTGCTGGAACCTGGACATGTTCCCCAAGGGCGGCTACTTTTACGCGGGTGTGGCGGCCAACGTCAATGATAACACGAACCTGGAAACCTACCGCCCCTCCACCGTGTGGTCCTTCTGGCCCGCTCCGGTTTACGAAGGGCGCCAGGTGCGCAATGTGTACGTCAATCCCCATGTCTATGCCCAGCAATACGTGGGGGAAGGAGCCTCCGGGAAGGCCGGGGGCCGGGACGTGCCTTGGATCAAGACCAGGCAGTGGTACACCATGTTCATACGCACCTGGGGAGCGGACGAGGCCAAAAAGGAATGCTACGCCGGATGGTGGATGAAAGACCAGGCCGGCAACCAGTGGCACCACATCGCCACCTTCCGCATTCCCTATGCGGCGACGGGTTTCAAGGGCAACGGAGGATTCCTGGAGGACTTCGGCCACGGAGGGCGCAAACAGCGGGAACTGTGGCGCGGCAAGGGCTTTTACAGGCACAACGGAACATGGGAAAAATGCGATACCGTCTCCATCAACGTCCCCAAGGAAGGAGGCATGAAATACAGCGGCTGGACGGTCCACCAGACGGAAAACGACTCCGTGCTGACCATGTCCTATACGGAAAACAGGCAATTCCCTAGAAACCTGGACCCGGGCCGCAAGCACACCTTCCGGCTGAAGCAGCCGGACGCTCCGGCCATGGACGCCATCATGGCGGAAGGGAAGGCGCGCCATAACGGAGGGCAGGTGATCGTGGACTGGTCGCTGAAAGACACGTCCTCCCCCCAGTTCGCGTACAAGATAGAAGTATTCGACAACCCGCAATACTCCGGTACGCCCGTCCATGCCGTGGAAGAGCAAATCCCCCACGTGCGCACCAGGGCCCTTTCCCTGCCGCGGGACATCTCCCAGTGCTTTGTTAAACTCACCATCACGGACATCTTTGACCAGAAAAAGACCCTGGAACTGACCAGGGCGGAAACGGAAGCCCCCATGAAAGGGAAAGGGCTTCCCGGCAAGCACGACTTGTCCCCCGGCCTGGAATACAAATACCTGGAAAGCAAGGACGGCTGGTCTAAACTGTCGGAACTGGACTTCTCCAAACCAACGAGAACCGGAGTCTCCCGCGGATTTGACACTGCCCTGCGCGGAGCCAGGGAAGGCCGCTTCGCCTTTGACTACGAAGGTCTTCTCATCGTCCCCCAGAGCGGAGCCTATACCTTCGCCCTCCAATCCTGCGACGGAAGCCGGCTGGACATCGGAGGAAAAACGGTCATTGACAACGACGGGCTGCACAGCACCTCGGAAAAGCGCGCCTCCGTCTTCCTGGAAAAGGGGACGCTCCCCATCAGGCTGACCTACTTCAAGAAAAAACCGGAACACGAATTCACCGTGGCATGGGTGGGCTGGCAGTACGGCAACCAGCCCCTGGAGGCAATTCCGAGTTCCAACCTGATGCGCCCCAAACGGGCCGACATCCCGGAAGCCAGGCTGGACATGACCGGCCAGGGCTTTGAACGCATGCTGAAAACGGTCCTGTCTTCGGGACGGATCAACAAGGTGGAATACTACAACGGCAGCAAGCTCGTCTCTTCCTCGGAAAGCGCTCCGTTCACCGCCCCGCTGATGCTCTTCAACGGTGAAAACAAAGTGTGGGCACGCGTCTTCTACAACGGGAACCATACCGTGGACACCCTGGTGCTCACCATCCCTTCCCAGAGCCGTGTCGCCCCGGGCTGGGACATCATGCTGCGCGGGGAGCCGGGCCTTCCCTACGCCATCAGCGGCACGGGCAATGCATTCCGCTTCGTGGGGGAAGGGGAATACCTCGTGAATAAAAAAATCAAGGGGGACTTCATGCTGACGGCCCACATCAGCTCTTTCAGTGACAAATCCCTGGACCCCGGCGGAGACTGCTGGGTGGGCATCATGGTGCGCAAGGATGCCGGAGCCACCAACTATGACGATGAAATAGCCGTCTTCCATACCGTGGGCCGCGGCCTCAGATGCAGTGCGGACTTCAGCGACTACGGAACGGGGCGCCAGTCCACCTTCGGCCTGAACAAGGAACACCGCTGGCTGCGCATCGTGCGGCGCGGCAACGAATTCACCTGCCTTACCTCCCCGGACATGAAAAAATGGGAGATAGGCATGCAGCGCATCATTCCGATGAAGGAGGAAGCCATCGCCGGCATCACCTTCAGAACCATTCCCGGCAAGGGAAAAGGCGTCTTCTCCGCCGTCGTGGACGGAGTTACCCTGAAACCGGCCAAACTCCAGACCCACAAAATAGCCTCCCCCATGCCTGCCGGAAAAATCATCGGCTACTCCCTCCTCTCTCCGGAGCTGACGGCCGTCCGCTACCGCACGGGGGCAGACCTGCTGGAACACAAAAACGGCGCCTACGTGCGCAAGCCCCTTTCCCTGCCCAGGGGTGTCAAAGCGGTCCGGTCCATGGCTCTTTCCGGGAACAGGCTCCTGCTGCTCGCCCCCACCTCCCAGGGGGGCGCCCTGTTCAGCAGCACAGACATGGGTAAAACATGGACCGTCGCCAATCCGGAAGTGAAGGTGGATCCTTCCCCGGCTTCCTTCATTGCGGGGGAACTCATCTCCGTCAATCCCCGCAACCCCCAGGAAATCATTGTAGGATCAGACCGGGCCGGACTGTTCATGAGCACGGACGGAGGCGCCACCTGGAAAAACACCGGGCTGGAAGGGGAACCCTTCACCAACGTCGCCTTCCATACCATGGTCCAGGGACGGATGGCCGCCCTGTCGGCCGACCGCAAGACCAATATGAGCAAAATCTTCGTCTCCACCAACAATGGAAAAAAATGGGACCGGAAAAATGAAGTGCAGGGAGCCGGATTCCTGAAAATCGTCTTTGACACCCGGGCCGCAGACCAACTCTATGTCTTTTCCACACTGGGCGTTTACACCTCCTTCAACGACTGCCGCACCATGAACCGGGTCATGCAGGGCCTCCCTGTCAGCCAGCCTACCCTGGCCATTGACAGAAGAAGGCTGGACGACACATTCATGCTGGCCGTCCCCCTGGACGGCAAAGGCGTGTACTCCAGCGAACGCAACGCCAGAAACTGGAAAAAGCGGGCGGACAAGGAAGATTGGGGAGCCGCGTTCAATCTGCTCATTGACACGGCGGACAACAAGCACATCACCCTGTACGCGGAAAAAGGCATCTATGAAAGCACGGACGAAGGGAAAACCTGGAAACAGGTCTATGTCTCGCGGTAAAACGGAAAACGGGGCAGCCAGCCATAACGCTATCATTTTGTCCGGCATGCCGGACCTTGGTCAATCCAAGTTAATGAGAGGATTTGACTCTGATACCCCCTTCCCTTCGTTGGAAAAACCATCTCTTTCATCCGCAACGGAAATGGGATAAACACGACGGGAATAACGCAGAAAACACCTCCCATTTCCGGCATCAAACGCGGTACCTCCTTCCTGTATGACGTGACCGTCACTCCCGGAGAAAACAGCATTGACGCCCCCATCACGGAGCGCGGTTCAATCCGCCAACCAAATCCCCTTCCGAAGGCTGAGCCGCCGTCATGCTCCTGGCCGGCCAGGGCGGAGCTCTGGTCACTGACCAGGAAATCAACAATGCCGTTCCGGCCCCATGTGGACCTCTCCGGCGTCTCCACCAGTCTTCAGAAACTCCGCTCCTTGGTACTGGGCAGCTTCTTTGAAGATGCCACTTCCGTCCGCGCCACCGGGGACACATCCTATTACGGCGGCGGCATCCTGCCCCGCTATAAAACTTCATTTCCGGAGGCTTGAAAGGGCTTGTGCTGGAAGCCTCCTTCCAAGCGGGAAGGCCGGATGCGGACTATCGCAGCGGGGACTTGACAGACGGAGCGGGCAATCCCTCCACCTGCAACCTCTCCCCCCCTGCTACGGGGGCATGCCGGATTATTCTGTGAACGCAATTTTAACTCCAAAATCAGAATGAATTCCCCTGCCCGTTTCCTCTGAATCCATCAGAACGGTGACCGCGCTGACATCGGCCGGGAACAACATCAGGTTCCGTGCCGTCGCGTACAGACAGGACATCGCCGCGCCCAGCCTCCGCGGAGGGACGGGCATGGAGGAACTGGGAGTGGAATTCCAGCCGTTGGCGGGAAAACCAATCTTCCTTGGTCTGGGAATAAAAGGTTACACCGGCAAGCGGGATGAATTTGACGGCAGCATTCAGCTCCGCGCAGTCTTCTGAAAAACCTTCTGCATAAAACACCCCGCCGCGCAAATAGGAAGCGTCAAAAATAAACACCCTCCGCCCGGGCGGAGGGTGTTTTGCCATCAAGGCTGAAAACTCCGTTTATCTGGCAAACAGGGCGTGAATGCGGCGGCACACCTCCTCCACGTTCTCCCGTGAGTTGAACGCGGAAATGCGGAAGAAGCCTTCCCCCTTGGAGCCGAAGCCGGAACCCGGAGTGATGACGACATTCGCCTCGGCCAGCATCTTGTCAAACAATCCCCAACTGTCCAGGCCGTCCGGACAGGCCGCCCACACATAGGGCGCGTTTTCTCCACCCCACACGCGCATGCCCGCCTGGCGGCACGCATTCAGCAGAAGGGAGGCATTCCCCAGATAATGGCTGATCAGAACATCGGTCTGCGCCATCCCTTCCAGCGTGAACAGGGCTGCCGCACCGCGCTGGACGATGTAGGAGGCTCCATTGAACTTCGTGCTGGTGCGGCGGCTCCACAACTGGGAGATAGGCACCTTGTTCCCGTCGGCGTCATGGCCCTTCAGCTCCTTCGGAATCACCACATAGCCGCAGCGCACGCCCGTAAAGCCGCCCTGCTTGGAAAAGGAACGGAACTCAATGGCGCAGTCGCGCGCGCCGGGAATCTCAAAAATGGACCTGGGAACATCCGGATCCTGAATAAACGCCTCATAGGCTGAATCATACAGGATGATCGCATGATTGGCGCGGGCGTACTCCACCCACTTCAGCAGCTCCATGCGGGAGGCTACCGCCCCGGTCGGATTGTTCGGGAAGCACAGGTAAATCAAATCTACATGTTCCTGTGGCAGATCGGGCACAAAATTGTTCTCCGGCGTGCAGGGCAGATACACCAGCCCCTCGTAGGATCCGTCCTTGCGGGCCTCCCCCGTATTGCCGGCCATCACGTTTGTATCCACGTAAACGGGATAAACCGGGTCCGGCACGGCAATCCTGTTTCCTCTGCCGAAAATATCCAGAATGTTCCCCGTGTCGCACTTCGCGCCGTCGGACACGAAAATCTCGTCCACCTCCACATGAATTCCGTGGACCTGGTAGGCTTTCTTCGCAATCGCCTCCCTCAGCCAGAAATAACCCTGCTCCGGACCGTAGCCGTGAAAGCGTTCATGCGTGGCAAGATCGTCAACCGCCTGGTGCATGGCCTCAATGGCGGCCTGGGGTAGCGGTTCCGTCACGTCGCCTATGCCGCAGCGGATCAGCCGGCGAGCCGCTTCAGGATGGGCCTGGATGAACGCGTTCACGCGGCGATTGATCTCCGGGAACAAATATCCCGCCTGCAGCTTGAGGAAATGGTCGTTGATAATAGCCATGGTTGTAGTAGTAAGTGGAACCCATTCCATACCGTACACAGGAAGGAATCAAGACCGGGGTCCGGCATCTCCGCCCCTTCTGGTAAAAAATCTTCTCGCGTTTGCTGGGCACTCGCCGGAAAGAGGCGCTCCAGGGAATTCAGCGCCGTTTCATGCTCCTCATCAGCGCCTTGTCCTCCCGGCTCACCCTCAAAGACTCGATAATCTTTTGAAGAGCCTTGTTGTAAGAAAAATCAGGCAGGGAGGAACGCCGCAGGTACTTCAGCGTCAGCGCCGGGAACTTCACATAGCAGACGGAAACGGCCCAGGCTACGGCCATGGACACATAATAATCCCTGTGGAGCACCCCGTCCAGCAGGTCCAGCACGCGTTCCACGTAATCCTCCGTGATGAAATGGTCCAGCAACATCACCACGGCAAAGCGCACATGCCACGCATCCGGATGCTTCAAATACGGCTGAATGAAATCCCAGACCATTTCCGGATGCCTTTTGCTGAACTTCAACCCGGCGCAGAACATATCACACACAGCCCAGTTATCCATGCGTGGAACAAAACGCCCCACCCACTCCAGGCGCTCCTCCGGCTCCATCCGCGCCAATCCGGTCAGCATTCCGTCCAGCATCACCTCTTCCGCATACGGCTCTTCCGCCGGGTGCTCCAGCAGTTCCCTCCAGTCTCCCCGCGCCTCTTCCCTCGCCAGGCTCCTCAACAGGGGGATCCTCACCCCCAGAAGGCGGATAGAGCCGGGAATCAGGGAAGCGGAAAATTTCCGGAACTCCGGTTCTGCCAGTGCCTCCACCTTCTCCCGGAGTCTGCGTCTTCTCTCAATCATGGGCGGCATCCTATAAAAGGAGGGAATCAGGGACAAGGGAGAAAAAGAAATGGCAACCGACAGGCCATTATAGTAGCGTAGGGAGCAGCACGCACCCTTGTCCCTATGAAACAGCCCAGCCAATTCAACTGCCCCAAATGCGGCGCCCCCTTTTCCGCCGCGGATGTGGACGCCGTCCAGGATACCGTCACCTGCGGAAGCTGCGGCCATGCCGTCCCCTGGAACTCCCTGATCCGGGAAAACGAATCCCCCGCCCCCCTGGCCGCACCTCCCAAACATCTGACCATGCAGATGGAAGACGGCAGGATCACGCTCACCTACAGGCACTCCCGCTTTAAAGTCCTGCTAGCTCTGGGCTTCGCCCTCATCTGGGGCCTCATCACCCTCTTCCTTCTCTGGTTGTCCCTGGGACCGGCAAAAACGGACTTCGCCCTGCCCGTCTTCACCACCTTCTTTGCCGTAAGCGAGGCATTCATCATCTTCATTTGCGTGGACATGCTTCTGGGCAAGGTCGTAGTCCGCGCGGAACCGGGTCGCGGCGCCCTCTTCCGCGGCATCGGGCCGCTGGGCTCCACATGGACCTTCCTGCTGCCCATGCAGGCTGATGTGGCCGTGGAACGTCCGGGAGGGGATGGGGACAAATACCGCCGCATCTCCATTCCCCAGCCCTCCGGCAGGCCCTTCTACTTCTCGGGAGGAATTTCAGAACCGGACGTCCTGGAATACATAACCCTCGTTCTGCGCCGTTTCCGGGCCTGAAGCCACACTTTTCCGGCTCATTTCCGGCTCATGACATGCTCTCCGGAAACAGAGGACTCCCTTTTATTGTCCAACTGGCACAATAAAAAATTCCATGATAACCAACGAACTTGAAATTATTGACGTACGCGGCCGTGAAATCATTGACTCACGGGGCAACCCCACCGTGGAAGTGGACGTAGCCCTGGCAGGCGGCGCCATCGGGCGCGCATCCGTCCCCAGCGGAGCCTCCACCGGAGAGCATGAAGCCTGGGAGCTGCGCGACGGAGACTCCAAGCGCTACGGAGGCAAGGGCGTTCTCAAGGCCGTGGAAAACATCAACAAACTCATTGCTCCGGAAGTCGCGGGACATGACGCTACCCTTCAGCCCGCCATTGACAAAATCATGATTGACCTGGACGGCACGCCCAACAAATCCCGTCTGGGCGCCAATGCCATTCTGGGTGTCTCCCTGGCCGTGGCAAAAGCCGCCGCCGTGCAGCTTGACCTGCCCCTCTTCAAATACCTGGGCGGCCCGAATGCCAAGGTGCTTCCCGTCCCCATGATGAACATCATCAACGGCGGTGCCCATTCGGACTCCCCTATTGACTTTCAGGAATTCATGATCATGCCCAAGGGCGCCCCCACCTTCCGGGAAGCCTTGCGCTACGGTGCGGAAGTCTTCCATGCGCTGAAGGACGTCCTGCATGACCGCGGCCTGTCCACAGCCGTGGGGGATGAAGGCGGCTTCGCCCCTGCCCTGAAATCCGCGGACGACGCCCTGGAATGCATCGCCCGCGCCGTGGAACGCGCTGGCTACACGCTGGGCACGGACATCTTCATTGCCCTGGACGTGGCCTCCTCCGAATTCTACGACCCCTCCCAAAACCTGTACGTATTCAAAAAATCAGACGGCCGCGGCAGAACGGCGGAAGAACTTACGGCCTACTATCAGGAACTTCAGAAAAAATACCCCATCATCTCCATTGAAGACGGCTGTGCGGAAAACGACTGGCAGGGCTGGGAACATCTCACCAAAGCCATGGGCGACAACACCCAGCTCGTCGGGGACGACCTCTTCGTCACCAACGTGGAATTCCTCAACCTGGGCATCTCCCGCCATGTGGCGAACGCCGTGCTGGTCAAAGTCAACCAGATCGGCTCCCTGACGGAAACGCTGGACACGGTGGAGCTGGCCAAGGACAACAAATACTCCGCCGTCATTTCCCACCGCTCCGGGGAAACGGAAGACTCCACCATTGCGGACATCGCTGTGGCGACCAACGCCGGACAAATCAAAACCGGCTCCCTCAGCCGTTCCGACCGCATGGCAAAATACAATCAATTGCTCAGAATTGAAGAGGAACTGGAAGATGACGCAATTTTTGGTGGCAAAATTCATATCTTGTGATCAAAAATGCTTTGTTTGACTTAGTAAAATGCTCTGGAGACGCCGCTATTACCATCGTTTTACCTTGGCGGAACTTGAAATCCGCCGGGAAAAACGTGCCCTCATCGTTCAGAGGGCTCTGCGGCTCTTCGCCATTGTGCTGGCCCTGTGCCTGACCATGTTGCTCTCTCTGGTCTGCTTCAAGCCGTGGAAGGACCTGCGCTCCCTGGAACATGAACGCTCCTTCCTGCAGGCGCGTCTGGAAAAGGCGCGGGAACAGATGGAACAGTCCAAAAACGAATTCATCTGGATATCGCAGGACCCCCACTACTTTGAAATGATCGCGCGGGACAAGGGCAACCTGGCCCTTCCCGGCGAGCATATCCTCCGCTTTGCGGAACCCAATCGTCTTAAATAGGGCAGTATCCCTGGCGGAATGCTCCTTTTCCCAATGAAACAGGAAACAGGAGTCGGCTGGCCGCAGAGAAGGGCCCGGCAGAAAAAGGAAATTAAGAAATAAAAAGGCAGGCCCATTCCGGCAATTCCGCAATCGTGCAAACGCCTCCCCCAGCTCTCCAGGGAAGCCTCCATTCCTATCGGACTGCCGTATTCGATCATCTTTTTCCCAGGCACCGCGCCTGTCCACGGCCAGCACGCTCCCGCCCGCCATCGCTTCAAAGCCGATGCACGGCCAATTCTCCGCCGCATCCGTTGGGCACAGCACAATATGGCACCTCTCACAAAAATCCTGCCGGGAAAAATCAGCAGCAGCCATGGCCTCAGGATGATATGAATGTCTTCGGACTATTCCGGAGCAGGCAGATGATTGCCGTTTTCATTCACCTTGTTTTTTCGTTGAATGTTTGTATCCGCCGGGAAAAGGGGGAAAACTTCGCCGGGCTTTTCCTCAACCCATTCCCGGAGATGCTGCTGTTGTTATTCATCGGCGCCCTGGGAATTGGCGGAGGTACGGGGAATGCCAAGCGTGCGGCGTAGGCACCTCATCACGGAAAGCCGTGCAGAACGCGCCACTTTGTCCTGGTAGCGCCGGCTCAGGGAAACCACGTCCATATCCGCCAGGGATTCCGCAGACGGGAAAGTCATCCAGTTGTAATATCCCCACAGGGGACCTCCGGAGCCGCGCGTCCATGCCTTGGCAAGCAGCGGCGCCCCGTCCGGAAACAAAGCGGTAAACGCCCCCAGAACCACCGCTCCTTCCGGACACTTCATCGTGGAGGAAGACTGTTCCAAATGCTGAAGAATGGCCAGCAGAACGGGGGGCTTCAAGGCATACAGCTCATTGCTCAGCAAACCGGAGCGCAAACAGGTCCCGCAGAGCCCGGAACCGGAGCGGCCGAAGTTCCTCAGGAAATCGGCACACAGAACCAGATTATCCGGCTTGGTGCGCACCAGAACGTCCTCCGGATGCCGTATGGACTGGGCCATCAGGGAAAGGATGGAGGCCGCATGGTCTGAAGACGTGTGCGTTTTTTTCAAAAGCTTCCATTCTACGGACAGATGGAGCAATACTTCCTTCACGGTCTGGGGGCACGGAGCCCGCTCGTCGTCCAGAACGACGATGCCCGCTTCCGGCGTGCTCCAGCGGATGCATTGAACCGCCTCAACCAGCAGAGGGGCATTATTAGCTTTGCAGGGAATGAAAAATGTCATTCCCGGCCGTTCCGCAGGCATACCCTGCGCATATTCTGATATGGATTGGTTCATATAAATGATAGTTCAATTGAAATGATGCCTCGCATCAGCTCCATTTCTCCCATCATCTTTTGAAAACGCACCTTGTTTCCAGGGGCCTAGACCATTGATCCCAAGACTATTGAATCAATCATCAAGTAGCATGCCTCCTCCGCGGCAAGCTCTTCTTCCTGCAAATCCGGAGCATGGTACGAAATAAATCCGTCATCCGCTCCCAACCGTGCAGGAATCTTTTTCAGATCTCCATTCCCACGCCTTTTACGTTTTCAACGATCAACGCTGCTTGAGCATTCCCTCCAACTGCCCGCCCCCAATCGGACAGGAGGGACATTCCATGAATTTCCTGCTTCAGCACTTCAAGTTATTTTCCAGCCCTCCGGACAGCCCTTTCTCCATGATTCATCAAAGAACGCCCGCTCACATAAGAAGCAGCCACAGGACAAATCCGGCCCGTTCTGCGGAACATATACGGGGGTCATTCGCCATAATGCAGGGAATCCGAAACAGACACACTCAAAAATTGGAAAGATGGAGCCCGCCCTCTCTCTTCTCGGAAAATTACTTATCCTGCTCTTTGAAACGTTCCGGAACGGGACCTTCCAGCTCGGCGGTAGCTCCCCGTTCCGGAGGCGGAGCTACTTCCAAAAACGTTTCAGTCACGGTTTCCGACGAATCGTCCGGTTTGATCACTACGGAGACGACCCGATCCACCGCTTCACAGGAATCCGGGCACATATCCTTTTTGGCCTCATTCACGGCGCGAAGGGCAGTGCGCCGGAATTCGTGCGTATGCACATCCGCCTGCTTCATGACCGGAGCCAGAATCATCCCCTGGTAAATAACCGCGCCGATAATGACTACCAGAGCAATACAACCGCAAGTCAACGCTCCTTTGGCCATACAGTAGGTTCTATTGTCATAGCGTCTTACCGCGACGACTCCCAGAATCACGGATAAAATGGCGCAAAGCAGCCCGGGAATAACTGCCACCCAACCCAGACATGGAAGAAAGGCGAGAATTGCAAGCACCAATCCGATAATACCTAAAACCAGTGCCGCAATCGGCGAAACAGCTTCGCGAACAGGACGAATCCCGTCCAAATCATTTGACTTGTCCATAATTCATTTTTTCATTGGCATTCCCCATCCGGGAAACACTCTTGAAATTAAAGAATTCAGACAAAAACTGTCAAGGTGCCTTTCCGTTACACAAAAAGCGCCCTGGTTGTTTTCAGAGACATCAGGTCCCCTGCAAATCTTCGCCGGATGTGCCGCAACATCCGGAAATAAAAACAATTATTGAAATTTAAGAAATGTTGGAAATCAGGATTTCCTGTCTTATGCTCCCCTTCTCTTCATGACGGGAATTAAATGAAAGAACATGACGTCACAGCCGGGCAAACAAGGAAAATCCCTGAAATGGCCCCCTTCACCGCTCCCGCTGGCCTGAATCCATATCCTTTTCTCTGTATCTCTTCATCAACATCCACAACACGTAAATCACGGCGGCTCCGCCGTTGAGCAGGCCAATGGAAAACCAGAACGGGGCTCCCCTGTTCCATTCCCACGCCTCGCGTACATGGCCGTTCGCCATTTCTGCATAACCGCGGGTCATGCCGCACAGAGGACATTCCTGATGGGGCACGGCAACGGCAGCGGCTATGGAATTCATCCCTCCCGGACTAATCAGCAAAGCCATGACGGAAGGGATCAGCAGCATAAGGGATAATCCCGCCCACACGGGGAGCCATACTTTCCTGATCATGCCGAACAAATCATGGCGGGAATGCCTGGCATCCCCGCCATGTAACATATAAATGATCCGGGGAAAAACCTCTTGCCCGGCTTTTAAAGAGTATCGGACGTTTCTCCCCTTTCGGCGGCAGGCGCAGCGGGAACAGCAGGAGCGGGACTTTGCCCGTTCCGACTGGATCAACGGCATCTCCCATGACATCCGCACCCCCCTGACTTCTATCATCGGCTCTACCTCCGCTGTGCTGGACAATCCCGACCTCTCTCAAGAAGACCGCCGTTCCCTGTTGGAGGATGTGAAGCAGGAGGCCCAGTGGCTGATCCGCAC
>ENA-OYBU01000644-OYBU01000644.1-human-gut-metagenome-genome-assembly--contig:-NODE-644-length-14241-cov-8.914564_pt1 | contig 14241 bp, 9 predicted proteins | sample MGYA00244624_ERZ652861 | MGnify/ENA primary metagenome ERZ652861 (study PRJEB26926, sample SAMN06164691) | human gut metagenome | biome: ENVO:00009003; feature: ENVO:2100002; material: ENVO:00002003... | reverse complement strand
TCTGCCTGTCTCGTGGGCTCGGAGATGTGTATAAGAGACAGGCTTATTTAATAGTTATATATTGTTTATAAATATTCTGAGCCGCCTTGAAAACACAAGAAAAACTGATTTTAAATAATTACGCTTATATCATATTTTACGGTTCATATTTGCTGCCGGCCGGGTCGGTTACTGTGTAGTCGCCGCCGGATATGTCGGCTGTGGTTTCAAAGTCTGTGATGTCCTGATTTACGGTACCATCGAACAGGTCATATGTGAAGGTGTAGCCCTGTGCCGATACTGCTTTGACATATATTTTGATATTGCTTGCGGCTGTGACAGGGATTAAGTCTTCGATTTTGACTGTGCCTTCGAGGCTATGGAGCTTACCGTCGTCCTCTTTTGAGGCATCAGAGGTATCATTTTCGGTGTTATTCTTTGAACCATCTTTTTTGGCATCATCCTTCCGGCTTAAGGCGGATGTGATGGAGTCTGTGTCTGCAGAGTCTGCACTATCCGTGCCGTTTTCTGCCAACAGCTGTCGGATATCGTATGTCTTTAGCTCTGTATCTGAGCTTGCAACTACGAGCTGCACACTGTTAAAGTCAAAGTAATCATTTCCCATGACTGCTACATCTACATCTGTGCCTAGCTTTATGCTGCCATTGTCAAAGGTTGGTTTATCGGCAAGTATGCCGGATGCTACATTTTTGAACACTGATGTCACACCTTCAAACTTATCGAGCACCTCTGTGCTTCTCTTATTTCCGTCAACAAACAGAAATGTCACATTGCCTGCATAGTCCTCAGACAGCGGAAGTGTGGCCTCGCCCGTATACTTGATGCCGTCTAGCTCGAGCGGTATCTCGTTTGTACCGAAAAATACACTGGTTTTTGTATCCTCTGTGTACTCCTTTGGCACCACCGAGACAGAGACTGTGTATGTCATATCGGTAAAATCTGCACTTTTTAAGGAAATATCCCAGTCTGTTATGAGGCTGGCCTCCTCCTCAAGAGTGGACTTGATATCATCCTGCATGGTCTGCACATCAGAAAGTATCACCGATGTGTTGTCTGAGGTGTATGACATCTGTGTCTCGAGCTTTTTTATCCTGTTATTAAGCAATACTGCCCCCGCAATAAGTGCGGCGAGCAGTATTATGGTAATCGCATTGAAAATATTTTTTTTCAAATTCATATTATAGTGTTATTCCTCATCTTCCTCTGCAGCTACAGCTATTCCAAGCTCCTCAAGCTGCTTTGGATCTACAGTTCCGGGTGCCTCTGACATGAGGTCCGAAGCGTCCTTTACCTTAGGGAATGCAATAACCTCCTTGATATTGTCTGTATGCAGCATATGCATGCAGATACGGTCAACACCGAAGGCAAGTCCTGCGTGTGGCGGTACACCATATGAGAATGCATCAAGCAGGAATCCAAACTGCTCATGTGCACGCTCCTTTGTGAAGCCAAGCACCTCAAACATCTTCTCCTGAATGTCATCCTGATGGATACGCACTGAGCCTCCACCGAGCTCTGTACCATTGAGTACGATATCATATGCCTTTGCACGAACTGCGCCCGGATCTGAGTCTATCTTGTCCCAATCCTCCTCCATAGGCATAGTGAATGGATGATGCATTGCCATAAATCTGTTTTCCTCATCAGACCACTCAAGGAGTGGGAACTCTGTTACCCAGAGGAAATTGTACTTGTTCTCATCAATCAGGCCAAGCTCAGCTCCGAGCATGAGACGAAGCGCTCCAAGTACATTCCATACGATTTTATTCTTGTCTGCTGCGAAAAGGAGTAAATCTCCCGGCTTTCCGTTCATCTTTGCAACAAGTGCATCAAGCTCAGCTTCTGTCATAAACTTGGCAAATGATGACTTGTATGTGCCATCCTCATTGATGCACAGATAAGCAAGTCCCTTTGCTCCACAGCCCTTTGCGTGCTCTACAAGCTTGTCAATCTTCTTACGAGGCATCTTTGCCTGTCTCTCTACATTGATACCGCGGACAGAGCCACCGTTTTCAAGAGCTCCTGTGAATACTCCAAAGCCACAGTCCTTTACCACTTCCGAAACATCGCAAAGCTCCATACCAAAGCGTGTATCAGGCTTGTCAGAACCAAATCTGTCCATAGCCTCCTGCCAAGGCATACGCTTAAACGGAATCTCAACATCCACATTTATGACCTCTTTAAAAAGGTGCTTTAACAGTCTCTCATTTACCTCGATTACATCATCGATATCTACGAATGAAAGCTCCATATCTGCCTGTGTAAACTCAGGCTGTCTGTCTGCACGCAGATCCTCATCACGGAAGCATCGTGCAATCTGGAAATATCTGTCATAGCCTGAAGCCATCAGAAGCTGCTTAAAGAGCTGTGGTGACTGTGGAAGCGCATAAAAATGTCCGTGGTGTATACGGCTTGGCACGAGATAGTCTCTGGCGCCCTCCGGTGTAGACTTGCAAAGGATTGGTGTCTCTATCTCCAAAAAGCCCTCGTTTGCCATAAAGTCACGCATCACGCGAAGCACATTGCTTCTGAGCATGAGATTTCTCTGGATATCAGGACGACGAAGATCCAGATAACGGTATTTAAGTCTGATGTCCTCGCTGGTCTTTGAATTCTCCTCAATCTGGAATGGAGGTGTCTGTGCCTCTGAAAGCACTCTGATTGATGTAGCGATAACCTCGATATCACCTGTCTTTAAGTTCTCATTGACAGCAGCTGTTCTCTTCTGGACAGTTCCCTCAACTGCGATGACGAACTCACTTCTTAAGGTGCCTGCCTTTTCAAAGCCCTCTGCACCTACATTTTCCTCACCGAATACTATCTGAAGTATTCCGCTTCTGTCTCTTAAATCTACGAAAATGAGACTTCCTAAATTTCTTCTCTTCTGTACCCAGCCCATGACGGTAACCTTCTCACCGATATTGGCATTTGATACCTCTGTACATCTATGGCTTCTATGTAAGCCCTGCATTGATTCTGCCATTTTATACTCCTTATATTTCTACTATATATTTATTCTAATAACTGTTTGATACCGCTGCTACACAACTAATCTGCTGCTTATCAGATTCCTATCTGTTAAAGAACTCAACAAACTCCTCGTAGCCCTCTTTCATAAGCTGCTCCTTCTGGAATTTCTTGTTCTTGTTCATGCGCACAACAAGCACCTGCTGTCCGTTTGCTCTTGCGTCTTTTGCCTGGTTCATGACATCAACAAGCTTGTCTGCCGGATATTTCTTCTCAACCAGATAAGCCACCTTCTTTGGACTCTCAGGAATCTTGAAGCCGCTCTCCATGAGAAGCAGGATAATTCTCTCAAAACCGATTGAAAAACCACAGGCCGGTACATCATTTCCGGTGAACTTTCCAATCATCTTGTCATATCGTCCGCCACCGCCACAGGCTGCGCCAAGCTCAGGCATTGATATCTCAAAAATAGTTCCTGTGTAGTAGCTCATTCCACGAACAAGTGTAGGGTCAAATACGAGCTCAAACTTTGCTCCCTTTGTGGCATTGACAGCCGTAGCTATCTCTGTCATATTTGTAACCACTTCTTCGTCTAAATATTCACCAAGCTTTTCTGAAAGTATATTTACACCCTCAGTGACATCCCTTGTCTGCTCCAAAAGCTTGAACAAATCAAGATATTTGTCAATATTTTCCTGTGGGTAGCCATCCTGTGCAAGCTCACTTGCAACGCCTTCCACTCCTATCTTGTCCATCTTATCGAGTGTGATAAATACGCTGTCGTAGTCCTCCTCAGCGAAACCACTGTAAGCAGCCATTGCCTTTAGGATTCTTCTCTCGTTGATTCTTATCTCAAAGTTCTCGAAGCCGAGTCTGCCGATTGTGGTAGTGGTTGCTGTAATCAGCTCTATCTCTGCCAGATTGCTTGGCTCTCCGAGTATATCTATATCACACTGTGTAAACTGTCTGTAGCGGCCTCTCTGAGGTCTGTCTGCTCTCCACACACTGCCCATCTGAAGTGCCTTAAACGGCGATGGCAGGTTGTTGGCATTGTTTGAATAATATCTTGAAAGTGGCACTGTAAGGTCGTAGCGCATTCCAAAGTCTACTACATCCGATTCTTCCTTTGCTGTCTCCAGATTCAGCTTCTCGCCTCTCTTCATTACCTTGAAGATCAGCTTCTCATTTTCTCCGCCCTGCTTGCTTGTGAGATTCGCTATATTCTCCATGCATGGTGTCTCTATCGGTGTAAATCCGAAGCTTCTGTATGTATCCTTGATCACACTTGTCACATAATCACGGATTTCCATCTCTGCAGGTAGTATATCCTTCATGCCGTTGACCGGCTTTTTGCTCAGTGCCATTTGGTTTCCTCCATCTATATTAAAATATTGAATTCATTAGCTATTCTATTATACTTTTCGGTTTTGCAATCGTCAAGGGTTTATGGCAATTATACGGGCTGCAAGCCACGGGACCGCTAGGGCATACGCATATGCTTTGCTTTCGCTACGCTTTGCCGCTAAGATACTGTACGGATTATGCTTTTTATTCTTCTATGTTTGACGAAACCGTCGAAACGCGCCTTCCATGGCGCGGTTCTCCTTGACTTGCCCTCCATGGCAAGTCATTTCTGTGCTTCATATGCATAATCCTACAGTATCTAAGCGGCTTCGCTATTCGCTCAATCAAATGCATATGCGTGCGCCCTGGCGGTGCCGTGGCTTGCAAATGCTAATGCACATCTACTGTGGCGGATTGCAAATTCCGCACGGTGACAAGCCCATGGATTTTGCTTCATCAAGTGTTACCTCTGTGTCACTCTTTTTCAAAGTCCGACAGCCCGCACGGTGATATTTCTTGCCGGTTGCTGTGATATGAACCATAGTCTCGCTGTTTGAGGAATCTGCAGCGCTATTTTCTGCTGCTGAGCTGTCTGAGCCTGATGATGCACTTCCTGTTGTACTGCCTGAAGAGCCGGATTCTCCTGCCCCGCTTCCAGCGCTGCTCTGCGAGCCTTCATTCTGCGGTGTATCCGTCTGAGCGCTCTGCTGCGGAGTGGTGCCATCCAGCCAGCTGTCACCATTCTCATAGTTTATTCCGACTCCGGGCTGCACATTATAGCAATAGACATTAAAAAGTATGCCGCCACCGTTATCCTCAACCGACTTTGCCTCTATGAGAACGCCGTTTGCAACTAGATTGCTGCCCGAGAACATAGGAGTCACCCTGTAAAGCACATGATTTCCTGTATTGTTTACATAATCCGCTACCAGATTCTCAAACGGCAGCATGCCCTCCACATTCAGGTATCTCGTACCGGTAATAAGATTCTTCGGATTGGCATTCTCGCCGGCAAGCTGATAGCCAATAAGATGACAGCGATTATATAAATACCTGTCCTTTATCACATCATACTTCACCGTATGCCAGCCTGATGGCTTTATCATGCCTATCTTGCCACGCTCCTCAGTCGGCATGATATCCTTGCAGATATTGGCATAAGCCACACCGCATCTGCCAAGTGAATCCAAATCACTGTAATTTTCAAAAGCAGTGGTAATCATATCGCTGTCCGTAAAAAAAGGCTCATTATTGTTGACAGCCACATATGCCTTGCCATCATATGCCGGAATAGCATCGAGGGAAACGTAGGAATTGTTATTTACCAGATCCTCCTGTGGCTTCCCTGCATCCGCCTGTCCTGTACCGTTAGCACCTGAATCAGCTTCCGCCGGGTCACTTCCGCCCTGTATATCATCCGCATTATCCTTGCTGCCTAAAGCACCGGAAGAATCCTCACCTGCTACAACTGCTCCGGCAGAATACCCGGCAGCTTCCGTGTCAGATAAATTAGTGGAGGCACAGCCTGTAAAAATTGTGGCAATTGCAAGTAACTCACATAGTGTAATTGCTGCTGTTTTCCTTAGCTTTAGCCATATGTTCATATAAAATCACTCTTTCTATCAATCGATTGATATTGGATTTTCCCTAATTACAATAAATTAAATGAATACTTAAATTACTAAACCTAATATACTTTTATTTCCTCTCTTCGTTTATTATAGCAAACATTTGTTTGTTTTTCAACCCTTGCTGTAAAGCTATACATTCCCCACTATTTGGACAGTTACTGTTCACACCTAACAGTATGACCAGCGACGCTCTTAGGTGGATTACCACCACAGCGTAAGGGCCGTAAGCCCCGCCTGGCGGGTGCACACGGATTCTCGTGAGAGCGCATAGCGAAGCTGTTTAGATACTGTAGGATTATGCCCGTGAAGCACAGAAATCCGCAGCCATGGACGGCTGGGGAAGGCGTTATGCGCCACGGACGGCGCATAAAAGCCGGTTTCGTCGAGCATTGAAAACCCAAAAGCATAATCCGTACAGTATCTTAACAGCGCAGCGTAGCGAAAACGAGAGTCCGTGTGCACCACGACCGGGCGAGGCTTACGGCCCGAACCAACTAAAAAAGCCACCCAGGCATAACACCCGGTGTGGCTTTTAATCATGTATTATGAAATTATGTGAATCACCTAATGTGAATCAACACTGCTATATTGCAGAACAAATCTACTCGCAAAGCTTAGAAAACTCATCCGCAACAAACTGAACCTTGGTTCCGATAATAACCTGAACAGAATTCTTGCCAGGCTTCATAACGCCTGCAACACCTGCAGATTTAATCTTCTTGTCATCAACCTGAGTGATATCCTTAACCTCAAGTCTAAGTCTTGTGATGCAGTTATCAATGCTTGCAATATTGTCTTTGCCACCGCAGCCCTCAAGAATAGTCTTTGCTACTGCTGTGTAGTCATTGTTAGAAAGCACTGCCTTCTTCTCTGCCTCGACATCATCGTCCTCTCTACCAGGGGTCTTAAGATCCCATTTCTTGATAGCGAAATAGAATACAATGTAGAATACGATAAAAGCTGCGATTCCAAGAGGAATGATGAGCCATGTCTTTGCTGCAGCCGGAAGTGAAGATGAGAATAATAAATCCATCGCGCCGGCTGAGAATGAGAAGCCTGCTCTAAATCCAAGAGCTACTGTAATCATTGTGAAAATACCATAAAGTAAAGCATAAATCACATAGAGAACAGGAGCAAGGAACATAAATGCAAACTCGAAAGGCTCTGTAACACCACAGATGAATGCACAGATAGCTGCAGAAGCAAGGATACCGATGGCAGCCTTTTTCTTAGCAGTCTTTGCACACTTAACCATGGCAAGTGCAGCACCAGGAATACCAAACATCATACATGGGAAGAAACCTGACATGTACATTCCGAGGCTCCATGAAACATCCTTTGATGTCTCGCCATTCCAGAAATGAGAGAGGTCTCCAAGTCCGATAGTATCGAACCAGAATACGTTGTTTAATGCGTGGTGTAATCCTGTAGGGATTAACAGACGGTTCAGGAATGCATAGATACCTGCGCCGACCACGTCAAGACCAACGATTGCTTTACCGATAGCTACAAGAGCACCGAAAAGTAATGGCCATACGAACAGTAATACTACAGATACAAGGATTGAAACAACACCTGCAATAATTGCTACGCAACGCTTGCCACTGAAGAATGACAGCCAGTCAGGAAGCTTTGTATCCTTAAATCTGTTGTAACACAAAGAACCAATAACACCGGCTAATATACCGATAAATGGGTTTGCAATCTTGTCGAATGCAAGTGTCTTTGTAGCGCTGTCAGCGATAGATGGCATGATTGTTGTAACAAAGCCTGTAGACAGGAGTGTTGTCATCATCAGCCATGAAGCTAAAGCTGCAATACCGCCGGTACCGTCGTTCTTTTCCGACATACCGACACCAACGCCGATTACAAAAAGGATGGCCATGTTGTCAATCAAAGCGCCCCCTGCTTTAACTAAAAACAGACCTATTAAATTACGCACTCCCTCGATGTCACCACCCTGCATGGTTGCAGGACATAAAAAATATCCAATACCCATGAGAATACCACAGATAGGAAGTACTGCTACGGGAAGCATTAAAGCTTTACCCAGTTTTTGAAGAAATTTCATAAATTTCCCCTCCTTTACATTATGTATACTAAACTGGAGATACTCCAATAAAGTTCGTTATTATTATATAATTATATTCAAATCTACGCGAGACTTAAAATCTCATCACCGGCGGATACATCACCCTCTTTGAGCATCTTTATCTCACTATAATCAGCAGTGTTGCCAATTAAAACCGGAGTAATGACATTAAGATCTGCTGCCTTAATCTGCTCCAGGTCAGCCTCCATCAAAAGGTCGCCCTTCTTCACCTGATCACCAACGGAAATATGTGATGTAAAAGGAGCCCCCTTTAGTACCACTGTATCCAGACCAATGTGCAAAAGCAGCTCGACTCCCTGAGTGGTCGTCATGGTAAAAGCATGCAACGTATCAAATACAGCTGTCACCTCACCATCCGCCGGAGCGTAAAACCTGCCCTCAGAAGGAATCACGGCCACGCCGTCTCCCAATATCTTCTCAGAAAATGTAGGATCCGGAACCTCTGTAATAGGAACCACTCTACCGTTGCACGGAGAACAGATCACCTTTCCCTTTGATTTATTCTTAAAAAAACCTAACATGATATCTCCTTTCCGTCGATATACACACTCACAATATCCAAATCATCATTGAGAAGCACAAAATCTGCTCTCTTTCCTGCAGAAATGCTGCCTGCTTCATCATAGATGCCAATCTCCTTAGCAGGATTGGCTGTAGCACACATAATTGCCTCCTCAAGCGGAATACCTGCCTGCCTTACTGTGAAACGCATACAATCCATCAGATTGGTTGCCGAACCGGCAATTGTCCCATCATGGAGTGTGGCAAGCGAACCTCTGACCGTCACTGCCTGTCCACCGAGTGTATACTCACCATCCTCAAGCCCTGTGGCTCTCATGCTGTCACTTATTAAAATCATGCGCTCAGCCCCAAACATGGCAAATGTCGCCCTGATAACCGACGGATGAATATGCACTCCGTCACAAATGAGCTCTGCATGACATTTTTTTGAATCTCTCACAGCCCCGATAACTCCCGGATTTCTGTGATGAAACGGTGGCATCGCATTATACAAATGTGTAGCATGGCTTGCACCATGCTCAATAGCCTCTACTGCGGTGTCATAATCCGCCGCTGTGTGTGCTATTGAAACCACAACACTTCCTCTTACCCTGTCTATAAAATCAATCGCGCCCGGCTCCTCCGGAGCGATATCTACAAGCTTTATCAAGCCATGGGCCGCATCCTGAAGCTCACAGAAATAATCATAATCACATCGCATGATATTCTCTGCCGCCTGTGCGCCCTTTTTAGAAGGACTGATAAAAGGTCCCTCCATATTGATACCTACAAGATGTGCACCACCATGATAATTATAATCACCGGCATTTTTCATGACACTCAAAAGCTCATCCCTTTGAATGGTCATAGTAGCCGGACACACGCTCGTCACTCCGACAGAAGCCTCGTATGCTGTAATCACATCAAGTGCCTCTGTGGTACCGTCACACATATCAGCTCCCTTGCATCCATGAAAATGAATATCCACAAGACCCGGTATCATGATAAGACCTGATGCATCTATAATCTCCTGCGATTCGCTGTCATTAGCCGCGTCCGTGTCAGCTGTTCTCTCCAAAACACTGTCAAAACGGCCATCCTTAACGACAACATCGCCTTGCATGAAGCTGCCATCCTCTGTAAATACCCTTGCATTTTTTATTATCATATACATGCACCTTCTCAACTAAAAAACATCTACAAACAACTCAATGCAGCCTCATCCGCTACAAGCGTAACATCATTGTGTAGCTGCAATACAGAAGCTGGCACCTGTGGTGTAATCGGTCCAAAGAAAGCCTTGTGCACAATCTCTGCCTTATCCTCACCACTTGCAACAATAAGAATCTTCTTAGCCTGCATGATGGTCTTGATGCCCATTGTATAAGCCTGCTTCGGAACATCATCAGCCGATGCAAAGAAGCGCTTATTAGCCTCAATAGTAGACTCTGTCAGATTCACACAGTGTACCTGCTTGTCAAAAGACTCGCCCGGCTCATTAAAACCGATATGACCATTGTGTCCGATACCAAGAAGCTGTAAATCAACACCGCCAAGAGACTGAATCAGCTCTGTATAGCGCTTGCACTCCTTCTGTGAATCCGGCTCCATGCCGTTTGGCAGGTGAGTATTCTCAACCGGAATATTCACATGATCAAACAAATTCTGATGCATAAAATAATAGTAGCTCTGGTCATTCTCACGGCTTAGTCCCTTGTACTCATCAAGATTCACCGTCATAACCTCTGAGAAGTCCAAATCCCCCTTCTTGAACCACTCAACGAGCTGCTTATACAAGCCGATAGGTGTAGAGCCTGTAGCCAGTCCCAATACACAATTAGGCTTCATAATCACCTGTGCCGATACGATATTTGCAGCCTTTCTGCTCATATCTGCATAATCCTTAGCATGATATATTCTCATGAAAAATCCCCCCCAATTCGCAAAATATAACCAATACTATCTGCACAACCTTCAAATGTGCTGTTTGATTACATATATGCATTTTACCTCGTATAGGACATTTTGTCCAGTACTTTTTGTTATATTTTGCACATTTTATAAAAAAAATATTAAATTTTAATGCGTTAAAGTGGTAAAATTGCATAAAAATTCACTTCACCCGAATCTATAATTTCTTACCTACCACCCTGCATCTCTTTCTGCAGAACTAAAATAATCCGTTACACTTATATCTAATATAGCGGATTACCCTGTAAAATACAATTATTTATAATCTTGAGTGTCCAGCCATAGACCATCATACTGTCATTATTAAGAGAAAATGACAGCATATTTTTATCAGAGAGCAGTGAATTACTTTGTCCCATATGTCAGAAAGGCGGTCTTGTCTTCCGTGATTAGCATTGTAAGCAGATAAGCACAAAAGAAACCACCGCAGAATTTAGCTTAGTTAAAGTGTTAAATTCTGCGGTGGTTTTAATTATGCAGTCTTTTTAATTTCTATATCCATAATACCAATACCAATATAGCGCGTTCACCAGATTTTTTAATTCATCAGATGAATTTCCGCTATTAATTACCTTCTGTGAATAGCTGAACGGACCATAGTCCAGCTCGAAAATACAGGCCTTATTCTTTCCGGTGACTTTGCATGCATAATTACTATTCAGGTTGCGTGCCATTATTCCGTTTATATCTACACAATACACCCCATCTGAAGCCTTTTTAGGTGTCAGACTGACTTCATTGCCATCTGCATTAACATAGCTGAACTTGTAATTGTTTATATCACAGCCTTCGTTTACCATAAAATAATGTCTTACTGTCATCTCAGACTTACATATCAGAGAGCTTCCGTAATATGTCAGTCCATTACTCTGACCATTTTCACTATCCGTTTTAATAACAGCCTTATATTCCTCAAAATCAGCCGCTGCTACAGCTTTATCTGTATCGCTCAAACCATCATTTGCCGGCTTATCAGTGTTATATTTAAAGAAGTTCTGCGCTGCGGTTCCATAGTTTAAGAGTGCCTTCACAAGCTTAATGGTCTCCGCCGGATACTCGTTTGATTTTGACAGGAGCTCGGTGGCATATTCTTTTACACTGTAAGTGTATTCATTTCCACTATTACCATCCACCACCATTTTGGCTTTAACAGTATCTGACATCTGTGTGGCATTTAGCGGACATGCAAACTTATATATAACCTTTCCGTTTTTCTCAACAGGGATTGCATCGTTTACGCTGACCTTATATGGCTGACTATTATTCACCGTAAACTCCATATATGCGTTGCTGTTTGATTTGATACTTTCAGGAAGCTCCATATAGTAGTTCATATCAATATTATCTTTTAAAGTAAGGCTCCTGCCAACAAGCTTCTCAGAATCTTTTTCTACATTATTGGCGGTAAATGCTTTAATACAGAAATTACCATACACATTCTGATAATTCCAATTGCGGGAATATGCCAACCCTGTACCATAGAAATAATAGCTTGCCGTATTATCACTTGACACATGATTCTCCCACACCATTTCATTATTATAATTTACATCACCGGTCATCGCTGCCTCAAGATCAACGGCAGGTGTATCAGTAGTCACTACAACCGAATAGCTTGTCCCAGGCTTCAGATTAACCGCTGATTTAAGTGGAATTGTGTATACTCCGGCATAGGTTGTCTGCCCTGTAGTGGTAGCAGTCTCCTGCTTTGTTCCGCTGGTTGGCTTTGTCTTATCCTTTAAATCTGTATAGATCTCTATTGTATAATTCACATTCGTTTTAGATGTAATAGACATGGAAACTGCTTTTAAGTCCTCAGAAGATACTCCCTGTTTTGCCTGAGTAGTAAAAACATTGGCCAATTTCCTGTAACCGCTTTGATGGGCTACATTTAATCCTCCATCAACCTGATAATTGTTATCATATCCATCATTAGCAGAAAAATCAAACACCCAAGCCGTATCTGATAAAGAAAACGTTTCATATGACATCCAGAAATAACTCTGATTATAATATGAACCGGTTCCGTCTCCCCAACTATTACGAATAAGCCATGCACCATCTTTTTCAGGTTTAACACCATCTCTGAAATTATCTTTAGAATAGTTATCATCCCATCCAACAACCATTACCGCATGACCTGCTCTGTTATTTGTTTTATCATTATAACTGTTATTTATGTAATGATATCCGTTATCATTATGACTATACATGATTCCCACTGCACCATATTTTTTTATGGCTTTTTTCACATCTGATGCATTTTCCTTGATATTAATCATGTATGTATTTTCCAGATGTGCCTTATCCTTTGAATATGCATATTCATCAGATAAACCTGTATTAAGAAAAGTATCAATAGTGCTTGCTGTATATCCGTTGCTTGCCACCTTACTATATGGTACATCACTCTCGCTTACCGGACCACACCACTGTCCCATTCTGCGTGCCGCCATCAAATAGTTGCCACCACGATTGAGATAACCATACTGAACACTTGTATTATTCATATAGTACTTTGCATAGTCCCCCACTGTTCCACCAAGCGGATCTAGCAGCGAATTATATGCATAATATGCCAGATGCAGTTCACTAAGATCTATATTTTTATCAAACGCACCATCATTAATCAGATCAAACTCTGCAAGACCTATTGACGAAAATGTCCAGCATGTGCCAAGAGGATTTTGATTACGAACAGACGGATATTTCGCCTTGATATCGCTGACTCCATTTGCCGGATACTTACTCTCTATAGTTTCATCTGCAGAATATCCCCAATCATCAGAATACGGCACCGCCTCATCCGGTTCATACACCGGTGTATTATAATCCAAATCACTCAGAATATATCCACTTGTAATGCTATTTTCTACAATTGGCTGTTGTTCTGCTTCAACGCCTTGTCCTGCTGACACCGGTTCTGCTGCGACCGGAACAGCCACACCTAATATCATAGCCGCACTTAACACCAATGATAAAAACTTTTTTGTCTTCATTCGACTTCCTCCATTAAAATAATCCGCTATACCTATATCTAATATAGCGGATTACCATGTAAAATACAATTACAATGTATCGTTCTCCATTGTATTAACTCCTCTTACGTTTCCTCTTCAAATGTAGGTAAAACCACAACTGACGTCTCATTAGTCAATCGGTATAATTGGAAGCTCTATCACTCCGTTATCAGATTTCGGTTCATTATGATTATTCATTCCTGAATTGTCATTATCTGAATCATCTGTGCCTGAACCACTATCTCCTGAATTGTTTATTTCAGATTTTTTATCAATCTTATCACCTGTTTTATTTACATCGTCTGAAGTGTTTTCTGATTCATCATTTTTCATTATATCAGTCTCATATGAATCCCTGGAATCATTATTATCGGTGTTTTCTGATGAGCTCTTTGTATCACCAGATTTGTCCTTATCATCGACTACTGTTGCTTTGTCTTTTGAGGAATCTGATGAATTCTTATCCACATTACCAGTCTCTGTATTTTCTGTATCCAATATCATCTCTGTAGCTGATACTGCCTCTGTTGCTATTTCTGAGCTTGTTTTATTTTCAAGCGCTATATTCTTTGCAGGCAGTACTGCAACTGTAATTGCTACGCCAAAAATCAATATCACTATTGTGCTAACCATTTTTTTGTTAAACTTAAATTTCATTTTCTATATCCTAGTATAATTATGGTGTAGTCAATCA
>ENA-OYBU01000300-OYBU01000300.1-human-gut-metagenome-genome-assembly--contig:-NODE-300-length-24700-cov-4.703956_pt1 | contig 24700 bp, 22 predicted proteins | sample MGYA00244624_ERZ652861 | MGnify/ENA primary metagenome ERZ652861 (study PRJEB26926, sample SAMN06164691) | human gut metagenome | biome: ENVO:00009003; feature: ENVO:2100002; material: ENVO:00002003... | reverse complement strand
ACGAGATTTCTGCCTGTCTCGTGGGCTCGGAGATGTGTATAAGAGACAGTTTCCACCATTTCCGTGGTGTTCTTGAACCAGGTGCTGCGCACCCACACCCCGCCGATGACGAGAAGATGGAGGAGAAGGAGGACGACGAGCCAGCGCACGACGGTGCTGCTGGGAGCGTCGTCTTCAAATTCGGAGACACGGGCACGGTACCTGCTGAGTTTGGCGCGAAGTACGGTACCCAGCTTGCGCTTCGGACGCGTGCGTCCGGTCGGATTGTGATCGGGGTTTTTGGTCGTTTTCATGATGATGGTTTTGGTGGGATGGTCAGGAGAGGGGAGATAGGGCATTCACGGCGTCGCGAAAAGCCTGTCCCCGCTGGGCGTAGCCGGTGAACATGTCGAAGGAGGAGGTGCCGGGGGAGAACAGGACGGTGTCTCCCGGCCGGGCGAGCAGGCGCGCTTTTTCCACGCAGTCCGCCACGTCTGCGGCTTTTTCCGTGGGCGCCGCAGGAGAAAAGGAGTCGTAAAGCTGGTCCGCAATCTGGCCGAAGACCACGCAGGCGCGCACTTTTTCCTTCAGCATGGAGCGGAGGGGGAGGTAGTCCAGTCCCTTGTCCTTGCCGCCGGCAATGAGGACGACGGGGGCGTTCTGGGATTTCAGCGCCGCTTTCAGGGCATGCAGGTTCGTGGCTTTGGAATCGTTCAGCCACAGCACGCCGTCCAGCGTGCGGACGGCTTCACAGCGATGGCCGGGAGGGGTGAATTCCTCCAGCACTTCCGCGGCGGTTTCCGCCGGGATACCCAGGTGGCGGCAGGCCAGCACGGCGGCCATGACGTTTTCCGCGTTGTGGCGCTGGCTCAGGGAAGTCCCTGCCAGGTTCAGCAGAGGGGAGCCTCCTCCCATGACAAGGGGTTCCCGGTAGTACAGGTCCGCTTCCGGGGATTCGGAGCTGAATGTCCGGACGGGAGCTTTCAGAGCGGGCAGATGTTCTCCAAAGCGCACCACGGCCAGGTCGTTTTTCGTCTGGTTGTTGAAGATGTGCAGCTTGGCCTTGTAATAGTCTTCCACGGCGGTGTAACGGTCCATGTGGTCCGGCGCGAAGTTGAGCCATACGGCCACGTCCGGATGAAAGTTGCGGATGGTTTCAAGCTGGAAGGAACTGACTTCCAGCGCCAGCACGTCCGGAACGGCATCCCGGAGAAGCACTTCCGCCATGGGCACGCCGTAGTTGCCGCAGGCAACGGCCTTTTTTCCGGCGCGGAGCAGGATTTTTTCCACCAGGGACGTGGTGGTGGTCTTGCCGTTGGTGCCGGTGATGGCAATGATTTTCCCCCGGTAGAAGCGGGAAGCCAGTTCCATTTCCCCGATAGTCTCCACGCCTTCCCGTCCAAAGGATTTGACAAAGGGGCAGTCCGTTTCAATGCCCGGGGAAATCACGACCAGGTCCGCGCGGAACGCGTGCCCGTCTTCTTGCGTGGCGCCTGCATGCAGGGGGATGTCTTCCGGCCAGCCGGTGATCGCCGGAGAAGTGTCGAATACGCACACGCGTCCGCCATGCTTCATGGCCAGGCGCGCCGCGGCGCGTCCGCTTCTTCCCGCTCCCAGAACGGCTATGTTGAGGTCGTGAAGATTCATGGGCGGTTTATGCGGTGGTGATGAGGAACAGGCCCAGGAACGCGAGCAGGAGGCTGATCATCCAGAACCGGGTGATTACCTGCGTTTCCTTCCATCCTTTGAGCTCAAAGTGGTGGTGGATGGGCGCCATGGCGAAGATGCGCTTGCCGTGGCGCAGCTTGAAGCTGCCTACCTGGAGGACTACGGATGTAGCTTCCATAACGAAGACGCCGCCGATGACGATGAAGAGGATTTCCTGCGCGGTGCAGACCGCCGCCATGCCGAAGGCGCCCCCCAGGGCCAGGGAGCCGGTATCCCCCATGAAGACCTTGGCCGGGTAGCAGTTGTACCACAGGAAGCCCAGGCAGGCCCCCACCACGGCCATCATGAAGACGCTTATTTCATTGGCAGCCGGATGGAAGGGAATGTTCAGGCCGTCCGCTATCAGCCAGTTGCCGGCCAGCACGGCAAGGATGGCGTAAGTAATGCCTGTGGCGACGGAACAGCCGGAGGCCAGCCCGTCCAGGCCGTCCGTCAGGTTCACCGCATTGGAGGCGGAGACCACGACCAGCGCGCCGAACGGGATATAAACGTACCACGGCAGATTCACCTGCCCGTAGAATGGGATGAAGAGGGAAGTGACGTAGTCGTGCAGTTCCACGCGCGGCTGCCCTTCCGGATACAGCCACAGGAAGGCGACGCCCAGCAGGCCCACCAGGGCTTGAACGATGAGTTTTTTGCGTGCGGAAATGCCGTCGGAAGTTTTTTTGGTTACTTTCAGGTAGTCGTCCCGGAAGCCCAGCAGGCCCAGCCCCACTGTGACAAACAGGCAGGAGATGATAAAAGGGTTGGCGACCCTGGCGCACAGAAGGGTGGCAGCCAGCGTGGCGCCCACGATCAGCACACCGCCCATGGTGGGCGTTCCCGACTTTGCTCCATGAAGTTCCGCCAGTTTGTGCACTTCTTCCGCTGTCCGGATGGGCTGGCCGATTTTCAGGGAAATCAGCGCACGGATGACCCTGGGTGCAAATGCCATGGTCAGCACGAAGGAAAGCAGGCAGGCCAGGAGAGCCCTCCCTGCCGTGTCTGCAAGCCCGCATCCGGGGCAGATATGTTCAATGAGGGAATACATGATTTACTGGGGCGGAAAAGTGAGGTTCATGACTTGCTCCATGCGGGCGGCGCGGCTGCCTTTGAAGAGGACGATGTCACCCGGGGCGACATGGTTGCGGAGCCATTCGGCGGCTTCCTCCGGAGCGGCGAGATACAGGGCCCGGGTGGCGGAACCGGGAGGGATGGCGTCCGTGATTTGCGCGGCGTCCTGCCCTACGCTGACTACATAGTCGAAATGGAGTTCCTCCGCTGTACGGCCCACCAGGGCATGGCCTTCCGCGGAGAAGGTACCCAGTTCCCCCATTCTGCCCAGCACGGCAAAGCGCCTGCCCGTGCAGGGGAGGTCGGTTGCCGTGCGCAGGGCCGCCTGCATGGAGTCCGGGTTGGCGTTGTAGGTGTCGTCTATCACCAGGATGCCGCCGCTCTGCTTGCAGTGCAGCCTGCCTCCCGTCAATTTTGCCTCGTTCAGGCCGGAGACGATTTGTTCCTTTGCAAGACCTGCCACCCAGCCGGCGGCGGCCGCAAGCAGTGCGTTGCAGACCATGTGGCGGCCATGCACGGGCAGTTCCACCGTTTCCCGGCAGAAGCCCGGTATGACGAGCGTGAACCGCGTTCCGTCTTCCGTGGAAATGAGGTTTTCCGCACGCACCGTCCCGGAATCAATGCCGCAGTCGATGCAGGTGGCGCGGGTGGACTGCCGGATCATGTCCGCATAGTCGCAGTCCGCGGGAAAGATCATGTGGCCGTTTTCCGGAAGGTATTCGGCAACTGTGCATTTTTCCCGTGCGATGTTGTCCCGGGAACCCATGTATTCCATGTGGGAGGTACCGATGCTGGTGATGATGCCGATGTGCGGCTGCGTCATTCCGCACAGCGGGGCCAGTTCCCCGGGATGGTTCATGCCCATTTCCCACACGGCCATTTCATCGGCGGGTTCCGCTTTCAGGATGCTGAGGGGGACGCCGATGTGGTTGTTCAGATTGCCTTCCGTGGCGACAGTGCGGAATTTCCGGGAGAGGACGGCGGCGGTCAGGTCCTTCGTGGAGGTTTTCCCATTGGACCCGGTCAGGCCCACGACGATCAGCTTCAGGTTGGAGCGCCACCAGGAGGCCAGTTTCTGCAGGGCGGTCAGCGTGTCTTCCACCAGGATGACGGCGCAGGAGGGATCAATGCCGGGTTCCACGCGGCTGACGACAACGGCCGCCGCAGTGCGGGAGGCCTCCGGTGCGAACAGGTTCCCGTCGAATTTTTCTCCGCCCAGGGCAAAGAAGACGGCATGCGGCGCCAGGGCGCGGCTGTCCGTGCAGACACCGCCGGAAGCGACCCTTTCAAAGGGGCCGCTGACCAGCTGTCCGCCGATAGCGTTGCAGATGCCGTGTGCCGTGAGGGAGGTCATGGGAATGATGGTCGTGTGTTATGCCTGCGTGAACTCGTCCTTGATGCGCATGTTGCGGCGCACTTCCTTGGCATCGCTGAAGTCGATGCGCCCCGTGGAAAGTTCCTGGTAGTTTTCATGACCCTTGCCGGCAATGAGAACGATGTCTCCCAGCCGGGCCTGGTCGATGGCCGTGGCAATGGCCCGTGCGCGGTCCGGGATGATGGCGTACCGGCCTTCCGGCATGCCCGCCGTGATCTGGTTGATGATGGATAGGGGTTCTTCACTCCTGGGATTGTCCGACGTGACGATGCATGCGTCCGACAGGCGTGCGGCCACGGCGCCCATCAGCGGGCGCTTTCCCTTGTCCCGGTCCCCGCCGCAGCCGAATACGGTGATGAGACGGCGGGAGCACAGTTCCTTGAGCGTCTTGCAGACGTTTTCCAGGGCGTCCGGGGTGTGGGCGTAGTCAATGAAGATTTGTGCGCCGCCCGGATGGGTGAACAATTCCAGCCTGCCGGGCACCTGCGGAATGTTCTGGAGGCTGGCGATGGCGTCCCTCACGGGGATTCCTGTGCAGATGACGGCCGCCAGCGCCGCCAGACTGTTGTACATGTTGAACTTGCCGATCAGGGGTACGCGGACCAGGTAGCTTTTCCCCTTATATTCCAGCTCGTATTCGCTGCCCCTGGCCGTAGCGTGGTGCACGAGCATGCGGAAGTCCGACCCCAGGGCGGAACCATAGGTTTTCACCGCCATGCGGCCGGAGAACATTTCCGCCAGGCGACGGCCGTAGGCGTCGTCAATGTTGATGACGGCCACGGGCTTGCGGCGGGATTTGGTGTCCGCCGCCATTTGCTCAAACAATTTCACCTTGGCCTGGAAGTAGTTTTCCATGGTGTGGTGGTAGTCCAGATGGTCCTGGGTCAGGTTCGTGAAGATGCCCACGTTGAAGTTGATGCCCGCCACGCGTTCCTGGTCCAGGGCATGAGAGGAGACCTCCATGGCTACTCCGCGGCAGCCGTTTTCCAACATTTCCTTCAGCAGGCGTTCCAGTTCCAGGGGACCCGGCGTGGTGTGGGTGGAGGGGGTAATTTCCTCCCCGTTGTCATAGGCGATGGTGCCGATCAGCCCGGCGCGCAGCCACGATTGCTTGAGGAGGGAATGGGCGATGTACGCCGTGGTGGTTTTCCCGTTCGTCCCGGTGACGCCGATCATGGACATGTGGCGGGAGGGGTGGCCGTTCCAGGCCGCTCCCATCAGGCTGACGGCCAGCCGTGAGTCAGCCACTTCCACCCAGGAGACCTTGGCGTCCATGGCCTGCTGCGTGCAGGGGGATTCCGCCACGACAGCGCATGCTCCGCGCCTGATGGCCTCCGGAATAAAGGCGTGCCCGTCGGCCTGCGTTCCTTTCAGGGCAATGTAGCAGGAGCCGGGCAGAACACGGCGGCTGTCGCATTCCAGATGGGAGATTTTCACCTGGCCGGAACCGGTGAGCGTATGCTTGGGAAGGTCTTTGAGAAGAGTAAGTAGCTTCATGATGTAGTTCTATCTGCGCGGCTGGTTGGACGGGGAAGCGGAGGCGGGAACCCGGGACGTTTTCTTGTCCGGATCTGCGGAAGGAGTATTCTTGGGAATGTTCATGGCCGCCGCCAGGCGCGTGGCCAGTTTCTGGAAGATGGGGGCGCAGACGGTGCCGCCGCCGGGGTGGCAGTGCTTGGAGGTGGGATCGTCAATGACCACCAGGCAGACGAAGGCCGGGTTTTCCACAGGCAGCATGCCCACAAAGGAAACGGTATAGCGGTTTTCATAATAGCCTCCGGTCGGCTTTACCTTGTGGGCGGTTCCTGTCTTGCCGCCTACGTTGTATCCTTCAATGCGGGCGCGCTTGGCGGTGCCGTCCATGTCTGTGACGTGAAAGAGCGCGTTCCGCAGATTTCTGGCCGTTTTTATGCTCATGACGCGGCAGACTTCCACAGGAGGGGAGGGCTGGAAGTTTTTGTCATCCACGTAGATGCCGTCCACCAGGCGGGGGCGCATGCGCACGCCGTCGTTGGCGATGGCGGCGTACGCCATGGCCACCTGCAGCGGAGAGACCATCAGGGAATAGCCGAAGCTGATGCGGGAGAAGTTGACGAAGTTGCTGCCATCCTGGCACTGGCTGTTGGTTTCCCCCGGCAGTTCGATGCCCGTCTTGGAGGAGAAGCCGTACAGGTCAAAGTATTTTTTATAAGTGGGCCAGCCCGCTTTCAGAGCGATACGGAAGGCGCCGGGGTTGCTGGATTTTTTCAGCACGCCTGCCAGCGTCAGAGCGTTGTAAAAGCGAGGCTTGTCCGTCACGGGGCGGGAGCCGGGCACGATGTAGGGCGTGCAGTTGATCATGGTGTCGAACGTGGCCTTGCCGGAATCCACGGCCGCCGTGGCCGCCACGATTTTGAACGTGGAGCCCGGTTCATAGAGGGATTGCACCGCGAAATGGTAGGCACCTTCCCGAAGGCCCTCCCGCGTATTTAAATTATAGTGGGGCCTGCTGGCCATCGCCAGAATGTTGCCGGTTTTAGGTTCCACCACGATGATGCAGCCCCTGGGCTTGTGTGTGCTGTCCGTATAGAAGGAAATGGCCGCATCCAGTTCCTCCTCCACAATGGTCTGGTATTCCATGTTCACCGTCAGACGCACGTTCAATCCGTCCACGGCGTCCTTGAAGCGGGAATCCGCGGAAGGGATGATGCGCCCGCGGCTGTCCTTCCGGCATTCCCGGATGCCGTCATGGCCCAGAAGCTGGTCGTCCAGCTGTTTTTCAAGGCCGGCAAGCGCGACGGGGTAGGGACCGCTGGTTTCCGTCTGGGCGATGTAGCCGAGAATGTGCACCATGCATTCAGGTACGGAATAGATGCGTTTGGAAGAGGTTTCAAACTGGAAACCCCGGATGCGGGCGTTCTGGATGGCTTCACGCAGAAGCTCCGCTTTTTCCTCCGACAGGTTTTTGGCGATGACGATGCGTCTTTTGGGGATTTTCCCGTCTTTTTCCACGGAGCTGATGATGTCCTGAACGCTCATGTCCGGCAGAAAGGGTGCAATGACCCTGGCGGCGTATTCCAGGTGGGCCTGAACGTATTCCTGCACCGTGGCCGGGTCGTAAAGCTCCTCCATTCTTTTTTGAGCCTTGTCCGTGCCTTCCGGTTCTTCCTCCGGTTCCTGGAGAAGAATTTTTGCCAGGTTGTATTCCTTGCTGCCGTTTTTCCTGCTGGCGGCCTGGTTGAGAATTTTCCTGCGGAATCCGGAGATGAGCCTTTCCTGCTCCTTTTCCGTTTCAGCTTCCGCCCAAAGGGGGGAGTGGACCGCCTTGGAATAGGCGAGCGCGTAGCTGATGACCTTGGGGTCGCTCAGGTGGTAGCCGTCCGCCACCAGGATGGAGCTGTGCATGTTGTTGGTGAGGATTTCCTCATTGGCATCCATGATGCGGCCACGCTGGGGGCGCAGTACCTCGCGTTCCAGAATGCCGCCGCTGGGGAGTCCTCCCGTTTTCCGCGGGGAGACAAGCTGGATGTTGACCAGGCCCAGCATGAGCCAGATGACCACGCCGCCCGCCACGCCGCACAGGACGAGGCTTCTTCTGGCGAATCTGGATTTCGTGAGCGTGGTCATGAACGGCGCGACGCGTTTAGTTGCCGGCCGCAGCGATGCGGGAGGCGTTTTTCGGTGAAATGTATTCTACGGCTGCGGGATCAATGGGCTGAAGGTTGGATTTGTCCTGGGCCAGCCTGTCGCGAATGGCCCATCGGCTGGTCAGGGAGGAGATTTTGGAACGGTAGTATTCCCCGGTAAGTTCGCAGGAGGCAATTTCGTCGTTCATCTGCTTGATATCGCGCGTAACCTGGATCTGGTCGTTTTTCAGGACTGCATAGGTGATGCCCGCGCCGCAGGTGAGGGAAGCGAAGGCAATGAGCCACATAATCATGCTTACGCTGATCTGGTGGCCGGTGAAATGCTGTTTGAATTTTTTCATGATGGTGGGAGCGGGAGAGCGGTGTCAGATGATTTTTTCCACGCCGCGCAATTTGGCGCTGCGGGAACGGGGGTTGGTTGAAAGTTCTTCCTCTCCCGCAGTGACTGGCTTGCGGGAAAGCAGACGGAAGCAGTAGTCCGGGTTGGGGCGCGGGGCAGGCCATTCCGGGCGGTCGATTTCCGGACGGCTGTGCAGATCGAAGAATTGCTTGACCCTGCGGTCTTCCAGGCTATGGAAGGTGATGACGGCCAGGCGTCCTCCCTTGCCGAGCAGGCCTACGGAGGAGGCCAGCAGCGAGTCCAGGGCGTCCAGCTCCCCGTTTACGGCGATGCGCAGGGCCTGGAAGGTGCGGGTGCCCGGATGCTGCCTGCCCTTGCGGGGCAAAACGGATTCCACTATCCGTGCAAGCTGTCCGGTGGTGGCGATGGGAGCCTGGGAACGGGCCTTCACGATGACGCGGGCGATGGCGCGGGAGGCCCGCTCTTCCCCGTACTGCCAGAGAATGTCTGCAAGTTCCTCTTCCGGGGCTTCATTCACCAGGTTCCGGGCGGAAAAGGCGGAGCGGGTGTCCATGCGCATGTCCAGGGGGCCGTCCTCCCGGAAGGAGAAGCCGCGTGAAGCGGTGTCAAGCTGGTGGGAGGAAACGCCCAGGTCCGCCAGCAGGCCGTCCACCCGGGAAACGCCCTGCTGGGCGAGAAGGGATTCCACATCCTGAAAGTTGCCAGCAAGCACCTTGAAGCGGGAACCGAAGCGGGCAAGCTTGAGCGTGGCGGCGCGCCGTGCGTCCGGATCCCGGTCAATGCCCCATACGGTAGCTCCCTGTTCCAGGAGAAGTTCCGTGTGTCCTCCTCCGCCCAGCGTACAGTCCACGATGAGCTTGCCGGGGGCGGGGGCGAGCATTTCCACCGTCTCGTGCAGAAGGACAGTGGTGTGGCTGAAGTTCCCGGAGGAGTCTTCCTGCCCCTCCTTCGGAGCAGGGGCGGCCACAGTTTCCGCTTCACCGATTTCCGCCACCAATTCATCCAGTCTGGCGCCGACTTCCGTCGCTTTCAGAGCTTCCGTATGGTACGCGCTTTCCCAGTCCGCGGCGGGGGCCAGGGCTTTCCAGGAGCAGACCAGTTCATCCACTCCCATTTCTCCGGTCAGCTCCGCGATCACATGAACGTGGTTGCGGCAAATGCTCCACGCCAACAGACGGCAGGCCGCGCTGGCCGAGATGCCGTCCGCGAGCGCCTGGATGGCGTCCGTGCGGAGATGGGCGCCCGCGCCCGCGCGTAAAGAAAGCTCAACATGGTCCTCAAAGGCCCGGTTCAGGTCGGAGGACAATGCGCCCAGTTTGCCGTAGGCGCCCTTCTGGCCGGCCAGGGCCATTTCCGCGGTGATGCGGGCCTTCTGCTTCTGCCAGGCGATCATGTCCTGTGCCGGCAGGGCGTCATGCAGCCAGAAGACGATGGAATATGCCGTGACTTCCGCATCCAGTCCGGTCCTGGCGGCAATGCCCAGGCGGGAGACAAGCCAGCCCGGGCGCAACGCAAGCGTTGCGAAGGTGTCTGCCTGGTGCACGGACTGTGTAGACGGATCTGGAGGCATGAGAGGAGATCAGAAAATGCCGAAGGATTGGTTAATGTCGGAAATGCTGGCGTTTTCACGCAGGGCGACTTCTTCATAGGCCGAGGGTTCCCATAATTCGAAATAGCCGCCGCGGCCGGCGAGACGCACCGCGGAACTCAGTTGTGCATGCTCGCACATGGGTTTGGGAATCAGCAGCTTGCCCTGGGCGTTGATGATGGCTTCCACGCAATTTGCGTATAGTTTGCCGATGAACAGGTCGATCTGCGCTTCACTATAGCCTGGCGCAGATTTAATTTTTTCAATGAGTTGCAGGAATTTGTCCTTGGTGTAGACTTTCACCGTCGGCAGGTCAAGGCGCCGTCCGGATAGCAGGAGCAGGGCACAGCCTTCGCTTGGCCTCCATTCCGTCGGAATTGCAATCCGGTTTTTGGGGTCAAGCTTGTGCGTGTATGCACCAAATAGGTTGTCTGATACACTGCTCATCGCCTGCAAGTACACTACGTAGTGCTTTCAATACACTTTAATGCACCTGAAATGTCAACCCCGTACTGGATAAAGTCATTCTTTTCTTGCATGAATGCCGGGAAAAAAGCATTGATCCGGTCTTGCCCCGCCTACGGGAGAGGATTATATTTCCGCCCATGATGCAGTTTTGCGTGTTGGGCAGCGGCAGCGGAGGAAATGCCACCATTGTGAAAGCGGGGGATACCGTGTTGCTGGTGGATGCCGGGTTCAGCGCCGCAAGGCTCAGGGAAAGAATGAAATATGCCGGAGTAGAACCGGACGACTTGGATGCCATTCTGCTTACTCACGAACACGCCGACCACATGAAGGGCGTGCATCAGTTCACCAGAAAGCACGCCGTGCGCGTGTACGCCACGCGTCATACTGCCATGTGCGTCCAGGAAAAGGCTCCGGAAGCTCCCTGGACCTATTTTGAAAAAGGACAGTCTTTCAAGATAGGGGATATTGTCATTACGCCTTTTCCCACCTACCATGATGCCGTGGACCCCGTGGGCTTCAAGTTTGAGACGGAACAGTCCAGCCTGGGCTTTATCAGCGATACCGGGCAGGCGCCCGGATGCGTGGCGGAATATCTGTCCATGGTGGACAGCCTGGTGGTGGAATCCAATTACGATCCGGAGATGCTGGCGGCTACGCCCAAAAGGCCGTGGCCGCTGAAACAGCGCATAGCGTCCGGACACGGCCATCTTTCCAACGAACAGGCGTGCGACCTGTTGAGGCGTGTGGCGCACAATGCCCTGAAAAATGTTGTTTTGGCCCATTTAAGCGCTGAAAGCAATTCTCCGGCATTGGCAGAAAGCCTGATGCGTGCTACATTGCATGACATAGGTCTCGGCTCCACCTCCCTGTTCTGCGCCATGCAGGATTCATCTCTTCCGTGGATACGGGTGTGCTGATCCCCGTTTTTCTTCCTTCCCCCGCCCCGTCATGTTCCTCTCCATCTGTGAAATCATGAGTACCATCATTGGCGCCCTGGCGGGATCCATTGCTTCTTCGCGGGTGAAGATGGACTTGTTCGGCGTGATCGTGTGCGGAACGCTGGCCGCTCTGGGCGGAGGAACCGTGCGCGACCTGCTGCTGGATATCCCGGTGTACTGGACGCTTCCCAGTGGGGAAATTTTTGTTCTTGCCGCCGTCATTACCAGTCTGGCGACCTTCTACCTGGCCCAGAAGTATCCGCCGCCCCTGGGAACCATCCGCGTGGCGGACGCCATTGTGCTGGCCCTCTTCGGCATGATTGGCACGGAAAAATCATATTTGCACGGCTATACGCCTACCGTTTCCGTGATGATGGGGATCTGCACCGGCGTGGCGGGAGGCCTGCTGCGCGATGTGCTGACCGGAAACGTTCCCTACGTTTTCCGTCCCGGTGAATTGTATGCCACGGCGGCGCTCATGGGCGGCGTGGCCTATGCCGCGCTCTCTTATCTGGGCATCGACTCTTCCACCTGCTTTGTGACGGGGTTCGTCGTGACGCTTTCCGTACGCCTGGCGGCCATCCGCTGGAACTGGAACCTGCCTTCCTACATTCCGCTGTTTTCTCCGGAAGCGGAGGCGGAAGTTTCCGAAGATTCTGAACCGTAAGGCGTAAAAGTCTTCGTGAATATCCCGCAAAAACAAGTACCGTGAAGCAGGGAGAAGGTTGCGGAACATTTTAAAATGGAAGTATTAAGACATCATGGACATTGAGCCAGTTGTTGCTGTTTTCGCTCTCCGGATGCAGGAAATTGTCCGTTTCATTGGAGACGACGGCTCTTGTTCAAGATTTTTGTCATTGCCGGAATTTGTAAAGTAAATAAATTCAATTATTTCTGTAGATTTATTGATCTCCATTACCCAGCAGTTGATCACATTACGGTTGAATTTATTTCCTTCATGGGTATCCACTTCTCCTATCTTGAAATCATTTTGATAAATGTTGCTGTTAAGGGTGTCCTCTCCCATATGCCATTCCTGTGCATGCACCATACTTCCTGATGTATTTTCCCCGTTGGCAATGAAAGGATGATCAATTCCCATATGCCTTTTTTCCCAGGCCGTTACGGATGGATGCCGGAACGCCGGAAAAATTGTTCTGTCGCCATAACAGCAGGTTGCCGGCTGTTGCAAGCCCAGGACAAATTGTAAGCGGTGCCGTCCCATCATTTTTTGGGGAATTTACGAAGACCTTCCGCGGGAAAATATGTTTTTGCCTGAACAAGAAGGATGCAGAAGGAGGAAACAGCGCGAAAATAAAGTAACCCGCGCATGAGAGATATATTGAAGATAATCAATAAGATTTGCTATCATCCTTGCCAAGGTATTACTTTCCCAGGCAGAAGGAGGAAAAAATGGCTCCCAGCACGTCTTCCGTGTCCACGGCTCCCGTGATTTCCCCCAGATGGACCAGAGCTTCCCGCAGTTCCAGAGCCGTGAATTCCGGGCTTTCCTGCCGGGAGATGGATTCCGAGGCCAGGTGGACGTGTTCCAGGCACAGGCCCAGTTCATGCTGGTGCCTGGCGTTGATGGCCACCAGGGAGCTTCCCGCTTCACAGGGCAGTTGGGATGCAAAGGTGCGGATAATGGCTTCTTCCAGCTCTTTCCTGCCTTCTCCCGTGGAACAGGAGAAATGGATTCCGGAAACTTCCTGCCAGTCCGAATGGATCCCCAGGTCGCATTTGTTCAGGATTAGCAGGCTGGGCGTATTGCGGTTTTCAGCCAGAAGAGGGGCGGTCCGCGGAAGGGAGGCGTCCATCACTTCCAGAACCAGGTCTGCGGTTTCCAGTGCCCTGTTAGTTCGCAGAATGCCGGCCTGTTCAATGACGTCGGAGGATTCCCTGACTCCTGCCGTGTCAATCAGGCGCAGGGCCAGCCCGGCGATCTGGATGGATTCTTCCACGGTGTCCCGCGTGGTTCCGGCAATGTTGCTGACAATGGCGCGTTCGTATCCCAGCAAGGTGTTGAGCAGGCTGGATTTGCCGACGTTGGGCGGTCCTGCGATGGCTGTCCGGATACCCTCCCTCAACAGGCGTCCTGCGGCAGCCGAACCCAGCAGGCCGGAAAGCTGTTCTTCTGCGTTGCCAAGCCGTGAGAGAAGGGCGGACGCAGTGTCCGGAGAAATATCCTCGTCCGGGAAATCAATATAGGCTTCCACATGTGCCAGGACGTGGACAAGCTCGTCCTTAAGTTCATCCACCCGTGCCCCGATGCTTCCGTCCAGCTGGGATTGCGCGGCTCTCAGCGCCAGATCGCTTCCCGCGGAGATTACGTCCATGACGGCTTCCGCCTGGGTCAGGTCCATTCGTCCGTTCAGGAAGGCCCTTTTCGTAAATTCTCCCGGTTCCGCCGGAGATGCCCCGCACCGGTACAGGCGTTTCAGGAGGCGTTCCGTTACCAGCATGCCGCCGTGGCAGGAAATCTCCACCGTATCTTCCCCCGTATAGCTGGCGGGAGCCGGGAAGTAGGTAAGCAGCACCTGGTCGATGGGGGTGCCTTCCGCATCCAGCAGATGAGTCAAGACGGCGCGGCGGGGATGCAGGCGCTCCGCAAGACTCGGGCGGGTGCATTTGGCCAGGATCTCCATACACCGACCACCGCTCATGCGGATGATGGCGATGGCTCCCTGGCCTGCGGCGGTCGCCTGGGCGGCTATAGTGCGTTCCGGACCAATCATGACTCTATGGATTCAAAGAAGCCGCCGCCAAGCAGTTTGCCGCCATCGTAAAACGCGCATACCTGCCCCACGGCCAGGGCGCGCAGCGGCACGTCAAAGCTCAGGCGCACCTTTCCTTCCTCCAGATATTCGCAGGCGGCCCATTCCGCCTTGGCGCGGTAGCGCGGCTGGGCCATAATGCGGGAGGGCAACGGTAACAGGGTGTTGGAGATGCCGCCGACAACCGCATGGGAGGCATACAGGCCCTGTGTGGAAGTCTCTTCATACCCCAGGATAAGCTGGTTGCGCTTCACGTCTTTCCCCACGACGACGTACGCGACTCCTTCCCGCGGAGAAGCCACTCCGTGTCCCTTCCTCTGACCCATCGTGAAAAGGTGCAGTCCGTTGTGGGTGCCGAGAATCCTGCCTTCCGTATCCACAATTTTTCCGGGTTTGTCCGGCAGGTAGTGCCGCAGGAAGTCGCTCATCTTCACCTGGCCGATGAAGCAGATGCCCTGGCTGTCTTTCTTGTGGGCTGTGGGAAGGCCGTATTTGTCCGCCAGCGCGCGTACTTCCGGTTTCAGCAGATCGCCCAGGGGAAACATGGCCTTGGCAATCTGGGCGGGCCGCATCAGAGAGAGGAAATAGGACTGGTCCTTGTTTGGGTCACGGCCGCGCAGGATGAAGGAGCCCTGCGGCGTGTCGAGCCTGCGGGCATAGTGGCCGGTGGCGACGTACTCGAATCCTTGTTCCAGGGCATAATCCAGAAACACGCCGAATTTCATTTCTCGGTTGCATAGCACATCCGGATTCGGCGTGCAGCCGGCACGGTAGCCTTCAATCAAATAGTTCACGATGCGTGCGCGGTATTTTTCCACGAGGTCGATCACACGGAATTCGATCCCGATTTTTTGAGCGACAGCCAGCGCGTCCCGAATGTCCTGTTCCCATGGGCATTCTCCGGGAATGCCTTCATCATTCACCCAGTTTTTCATGTAAGCCCCCACGACTTCATGGCCCTGCTCCACGAGCAGCGCCGCCGCAACGGAACTGTCCACTCCGCCGGATAAGCCTACAAGAATACGTGCCACTGTGCTGGAAGGAAAATTGATGCCGACGCTCCCTGTCTCCGTTTGCGAGATTCGCTGCGCCAACTCCTGTAAATCAAATATGGCCCGGCAAGCCAAGGAAAAAGTGGCATCATTACATGATGGGAAAGGCTTTCCCATTGGTCAGAAGGAAGGGATGTGGCGGGCGGATCCAGTGTTTCAGGAGGTGAAGTCCTCCGTATGGGAAGATAACCGTCTGGAAAGATTTGAATTTATGATTTTTTTGTCTGATTGCGATTTAGGCGACTGATACGATTTATGGAAAGACTGTTTTTTTGAGAAACTGCCTTTTTTGATCATGGTGCTGTCCGGGCTGTTTTCGATCCGTCTTATTATTAATTGACTTTAAATGCTTTTACCATGTGGCTGAATAAATTAGGTGGAGGCGTATGCATAGCGTTCTGGATACTTTATGCGTTGCTGTCATGTTATTTTTTAATTAATTTTTTGAATTTCAACAAGTTGTGATATGATTATTTGCGGTATTATGGACAATGGATGGAAGGATTGATGCCATGCAGGGATTTATTTGATCAAAAAGGGCCGTTGATCTGATCTATGGAGTGACCTTTTTATTGTTCAAATGATTTTGGCTGGTCTTTCTGCTGGAGCTGGTGACCATATTTGTTTCCATGGCATTCAGTTATAAGATTGATGTTCTATTTGTTTCCGCCAAAAAGGCGTTTTTTATTTTTTTGCTGCTTGTTTTACTCCTTTGCAGTTTTCCTTATTATGGAGAGAATATACGGTTACCGTTTATACTCCAGCACGTGGCAGAATGGATGAAGTGCCGCATTGGTTACTTTGAAATCCGTTCGATGAAAATAAACACCATACCGGGGGCGCATTATGCCCTTACTTGTACAACTGGCTGTACCGTGAAAGCCATTCTCAATGACGGAAAGAGGTCTCTCACCATACTGGAAATAACTGCTGCCGGACAATTCTGTTTTACCGCTCCTACGGAAACCGTAGAGGTCTCCGATGAGAATGCCCTTGTAACGCAGACTTTTAAGGGCGCCGTTTTGGGATTGTCTGCCCAAGACGGCGGTATTAAAAACGGTGAGGATGCTGTTCTGAAGAATTTGACAGCCCAGGGAGGTACGTTTTCCAGCACTGTGAACGCCAACGGGGGCATTAATATTCCCGTAGCGCCATCCATGGATACGCAGGCGGCCAGATTCCGCGAGGTGCAGCTTCTTCAGGAGATGGAGTTTTCTCCGTTGAGGACTTATTTCAAGTCTCCCGACCCTGTTCCCTTTGGCGTGCTTCTGGACCGTTTTTGGTGGGCTGCCAACAGAGATAATATGCCGGCATGGACAGTAGCCACGGCCGAGTTTTCCTGGATCAGTCCTGACTATCATAATACCTCTTACGACGGCTTGACGAGTTGCTATTTTCCGATGTCCTGCGGTTTGGGGTTTGGACGGTGTTTCGATTCCATCGCCATCGGCAATGTTGCTTTCAATGCGGATTACGCGAGCCTGGATGGAGATCCGTTTGTCACGCCCGCGGATTATATGAGGTATTGGGTTGATGTTCAGATTGGCCGTCCGGCCAATGCTCAGTGCAGCGTGTTTGTCCGCATGTTCCGGTGGGATCGTGATTCCGCCAGTGTCGTCAATACCGAGCATGGTTCTACAGTTCCTGACAGTCTTGCGTTGCGGGGTGTGGCCTTGTCCATGACGAGTGAGTTTTCCGGGGTGTGGCTGGTTGGTTTTGATAAGAAGGTTGGCCGTCTTGTTTCCTACAAGGTTTTGCCGGAGATGTTTGAAGGGGATTCCTATCTTGGGGCGTTATCCAATAATAGATTGTCTCTGGCAAAGACAGGATGGCATGCGGCTATGGGAGTCCATGCTCCCCGATATTATGGAGGGACTGTTGTGGGAGAGTGGTGCAGTTTGATTCAGGCCAGTTAGAGTTATGAGTGAAAGACAATTACAAATTCAGTTTCCCCGGCCCGGAGTGTGGGAGGAGTTTACGATGACCGCCGTGTACCGGGATGCGGAGGGTTACATCCGCACGGACCGCTATACGCAGGACGAGATCCCCGCCGATCAAGCCCCGGCCATGGCCGCCGTTGTGGCCGCGCTGGTAGGGCTGGCCGAGCCGTGGCAGGCGTCTCAGGTGTGGGCGCATCTGATGACGGCGACGATCTACAGTGAGGATGATCCTTACACCCCCACCGGGCAACGGGACGAGGTTGCGCTTGATGTTGAGGCCATCAATCCCCAAGGCGGACGCAGGATGTTCACGGCTTACGACTACCCGGCTTTCATTATCACAGACCCCGCCGCCGTAGTTTTTTTTAATTATTTTACGAAAGAAAATTGATGAAGGTTAGTTTATTGAGTATCAGGGAAGAGGCGTATGAGTGTCTTGGCGTGACTGAGTTGCCGATAGTGAGTCATCCTCATTATGATCAGAGTTTGAAGATTATTAAGAGTGTGCTGGAACGGTGTCTGGAAGGGCATTCATGGTTTTTTGCCCGGAAACGGGTGGTGTTGCGCGGGGAGAATGGCGTTTTTGCGCTTCCGGACGATTTGCTGGTGCTGTTGTGGTGCGGGGTGGATAGTTATGAGCTGATCGGGCATGAGTTGAGATGCCGTGCCGGGGAGAGGGTGGAGGTTCTGTACGTTTCACGAATTTGCCTGAACGAGTTAGAAGGGAATGAAGTGACGGATTTGCCGGGGTATTTTGTGGATTGCGTGGTACACAAGACGGCTGAGAGATTGGCTCCGATGGTATCAGGGAGTCAGGAGTTGCGCGTTTCCTTGCATCAGTTGTATATGCTGGCTTTGGATGATGCGAAGCTGGCCGATGTGAGGCAGTATGCCAGCAATGGGCGCGTGGTGGAACCGCTGGATATGTGCGAGGGGACGGATGGTTTTTTTAATCCTTGTTATTGATTTTTTATGAAGTTTACCAGATTTGGGTTTGGGTCCGGGTTGATGTCGCGGGATTTGGCTGGCCGGGTGGAGGTGGATGCTGTGCATCGGGCATGTAGTGAGCTGGTGAATTTCGAACTGTTGCAGTCCGGAGCGGTGCGGAGGCGCAATGGGAGCCGATGGCTGAGAGATTTGCCGGGGAAGCCCGTGGCGATGCAGGCGTTTCATTGGTCTGACGGGACGCTGGCCGTGGTGGCGGTGTTCGATATGGATTTGATTGTGCTTTCTGCAGAAGGGGTGCAGTTGTTCCGGTGTGCCTATGAGGCGAAGGGCGGTCTGGTCCGGTTCTGGCAGATTAATGACCTTGTGATTATTACCAATTCAAAGGCTTTGCCCGTGAGGCTGACGAATAAGGGCGGTGTGTATAATGTGGAGGAGATTGTTTGGAGCCATTACCCGCTTGAGGGGAGTTTTAACCAGTCTTTTCCGCTGACTTTTTCTGGAGTGAATTTCCGGGTGGCGGATGCCTGGGATTTTTGCGAGAGAATGGAAGATGCCGAAGAGAATCCGGAAGATCCGGGAGAAGTGGAGGTGGAGGTTGACAGGAAGGAGTATAGTTTCAGTTTTACTCAGTATGTGAAGCAACATGGTTATAGGTTGAATAATGAGTATATTGTTATAGTGCAGTATAATTCCGGGAAGGGGGTGTATTATTGGGAGAAGGGGAGTATGGTGACGGCCAAGAGTGAGGCTTTTTACAATTTTTTCCCTTCCGTGACGGTGGCCGGAGGGATGAGTTATCGAATGAGGTTTCCGGGAACGTGGAGAGGAACGATTATTGTGGAGGTTTCTACGAATAACGGATCAAGCTGGAGAGAGAAGGCGCGGCTGGATGGGACGAAGAAGGAGCTGGAAGAAACGGTGGAACAAGATACTTTGGTGCGTTTCAAGTTTTATGAGTATGTGAATAATCTGAATTGGGTGGAACAGCCGGTGATGGAGGTGTTCCGGCGAATGACGGTGACGCCTTCAGGAGCCGGGGACGTGGTGCGTGCGGAGTATGATGGCAAGATGTTTTGTGTGGGGGATGTACTGGCCGTAAGGCATAAGATTAGTGAAAGGAAGGTAAATTTTAGTTCTTCTGCTCATTTGATCGGTTTGGCGGCGGCGAATCTGAAGACGACGAGTTATGCCGTGGGGAAGAGGTTGTATGTGGATGTGTCCGGCGTGCGGAAGTATTGGACATGTGTGAAGGCGTGGAAGGCTGATTCTACAGTGCCAAGCGGTACGGATTTGGATGCGTGGCCGTCGTTTTTTGAGCCGGGGTGCGAGTTTTTCAGGTCCGTGGTAAGCGGGGCTTTTGAGTTCGGTTCCAAGAACGGCACTGTTTATAATAAATGGGAGGTTCAGACGTCTTCAGACGGGGTGCGCTGGGAGACGATGATTACCAATAACGATGAAACGCTTCCGAATACGGAGGTTATTTTAACCGGGGATAATGACGGGGTTCCGTTGTTGATGAGGTGTGCTCTGATGGAGCATGGACAGGGGGTGCAGGTGAGCAGTATGAATAAGTGGTTTAAGCGCAAGAGGTTTGATTTTATTAATTACGTCCGCGTGGAGTCCCTGAAGGATGACGGAACGGGACAGGTGACGGTGCTGAATGATCCGGATATGTTTAAGGTCCGTCATTGCTGGGAGTGGGATTTTTTTGCCTTCCGGGAACAGAACGGTTTTCCGTCAACGTGTGTTTTGCATGCCGGGAGGCTGGTGTTCGGCGGAACGGCGGGACAACCGTTGACGCTGTGGTTCAGCGTGGTTGACGATTATTTTAATTTTCGGACAGGGGATAATACTGCGGATTCCATGCTGTTGACGCTTTGCAGCAGTCAACAGAGTGCGCTTGTGTGGCTGGCGAGTTTCGGTAATGCCTTGTTGTGCGGTACGACATCAGGAGAAGTGGCCGTGAGGTCCATTAAGGCAGACGTGTTGAGCAGTGCTTCCGCTGTGGCGGAGCAACATAGTAATTGCGGGAGTTGTACGACGAGCGACGTGCTGATGACCACGGACGCGATTATGTTTATGGACCGTTCCGGCAAGAGGCTGAGGCGTATTAGTTATTCGATGGATAATGAGTTTTATTTCGCGCGGGATATGACGGTGTTTTCTTATGGGGTTCTGAGCGGCGGTTTGAGGTCTATGGTGTGGCAACGTGCGCCGGAGCCGGTTGCATGGGTGGTGCCTGATTCCGGAGAGTATGCAGGGAAGTTGATGGGGATGCTTTATAATCCGGATCAGGAGCTTGCATCATGGTTTTGCTGGGATTTCGGCGGAGATGTGGCTGGTCTGGCCTGTACGGCGACGGGGAAGGCCGTGGATGATCTTTTCCTTGCCGTGGAGAGGGATGGTGCAGTGACTCTTGAGATGATGGATTGGAATGCCCGTGATTACGATTGCGAGGGGAAGATTAATGTTCCGTTTAAGGCGCGGCTGACGACAACGCAGATGGATTTGCCGGAGTTTTTCGGCCGGAAGGCCGTTACTCCTAAAATAAGCGTTTTGATGGATGACGTGGATTTGACCGGGGCCATGTGCGGCAATGGCGGCGGCAGTATGCAGGCGTTTTCCGTGAGTTCCGGAAATGGCTGGGTGAGTGTGTCAGCCCCTACGGATGGACAGTTCCGGAGGGCATTGGCTTTGAGCATTGCACGGGGGCATGGCCTGATTCTGGCCGGGATGGTGGGGAATGATTGAGGTCAGAGTTGCGGGAGCCGGTTGAATGCGTTTTCCGATTCCCGCAAAGAGAATGCGGCATAGCCTTCATGGATTTTTGCGGAGTCGTGGCCTACGATTTTTTGAACAAGCATCGGAGGGACTCCGGCTTCATGCAGAAGGGTGGTGGCTGTGTAGCGGAGGGAGTGGAAGGAGAGGGCGTTTTTGTGCCGGGTTTTGTCCTGGGAGGTGCCGTATTGTTTTTTGTAGCGTTTTCCGGCAAGGGTGGGATCGCGTTCGACGAGGCCGCATGTGTAGAGGATTTTTCCGAATTCTATGGAGAGGGGGGAAGCTTTGCCCGCATGGAGGTATTTTTGGGCCGCTGAGGGGTGGATATGCTCGCTGGTGCGGTGTTGGTATCTTTCTTCCAGCAAGGCCCGTAAACGGTTCCAGAGAGGCACTACAAGCGGTTTTCCGCGTTTCTGGGTGCGGATGTAGAGGGTGCCTTTTTCAAAGTCCACGGCGTCCCATGTGAGGCAGGCAATGTCTCCCAGACGTTGGCCGCCGGTATAGAGTGAGGTGAGGATCATGCTTCGCCATTCCTCGGTGCTGTTTGCAAGGATAAGCTGAAGCTCCGGAAGGGAGAAGGGGCGTCTGGGGATGGAGGTGGAAACAGAACGGGAGAGGGCGGTGATGTGGGCGACGGCATCGCACGGGTTTGTAGTCAGAATGTTCAGGCTTTTTGCAATGTCAAAGATGTGTTTGATGGCCCGGAAGTGTTTTTTACGGGTGGTGGGCGCGTACCGGGAGTTAAGCCAGTTCTGGAAGTCATCCATCATGAGGGGGGTGATGGTGTCGAGAGGGTTTTCTTTTTTTTCTCCAAGCCATTCACAGAAGAGTTTGGCCGCGTCGCTGTAGTTGCGGTAAGTGTTTTCTTTTTTGTTTCTGATCATGATGGCAAGCCGTTCGTCCATCCATTCCTTGACGGATGGAAGGCGAATGAGTTTTCCAGTCAATCCGGCCATTTCCGAGATGACGCGGCGGATGTGGACGTCCTTGAGTTTTCCGTTGGCCGTTTGTTCGTAGGAGTCAGCTATTTTTTGAGCGTCTTGTCTGAGTTCTCTGGCCGTCTGGGTTGAGTTGGGGGGCGGTTCAATGGGGATTTTTGTGGAGCGGGTTATGGTTTTCCATTTGCCTGAAGGATGTTTCCAGGCGAATTGAGCAATCCAGAATCGCGATGTGGGAAGATGTCTGATAATAGCCACAAATTGGTTACATAATTTTTTACACAATACGTCAATGTATTTTAGCGTCTTTCTAGTAACCGGTACTTTTCAGGATAAAATGGAAAGCTTTATTTATTAATGAGTAGTAATAAAAAATCCCGTCCGGGAAGGGACAGGATTTTAAGGGGAAGTGGTACGCGGTATAGGATTTGAACCTACGACCTCCACCATGTCAAGGTGTTGCTCTACCACTGAGCTAACCGCGCGTTTGGAAGTGCGGGCGGATTATTACCCGATTAAGACGGAAAGAGCAATACTTTTTTTGAATCCTGCCCATTTTATGGAAGATCCGGAAAGATTCCGGACTTGGGAAAGACGCTGATTTTTCTTTCTATCCGGCCTGTTTCTGATAGGTTGAAAAAAACATTTCAAAAGTGCGATGAACAGACATTTGATTTTTGCATTATGCGCCGCAGTAGGATTCAGCGTTTCCGGGGGTTCTCTGGCTCAGGACGCCCCGGCGGACAAGGAAGCCGCCGCCAAAGCGGCCAAGGCTGCCAAGGTGAAATTCCGCTGGGGAAAGAGCCTGAAGAGCGCCCAGAAACAGTCGGAGGAAACGGGGCTTCCCATCATTCTTCTTTTCACGGGAACGTCCTGGTGCGGTTACTGCGTCAAACTGGAAAAGGAAGTCCTTTCCAAGAAGGAATTCAAACAGGGCATGGACGGCGTGGCCATAGGCGTCAAATTCGAATTCAGCAGTTCGGATTTCAGCAAGTCGAAGGAGGCCAAGACATATAAAGTCACGGGTGTTCCCGCCATGGTCGTGGTGGATGCGGAAGGCAAGGAACTGGGGCGCACGGGTTATATTCCCGGACGCACTCCCGTCCAGTACGTTGAATTTTTCAAGAAGTACGCGCCCAAAACCTCAGAGGTCAAATAGAACTGGTGTTCTGACCGAGGTATTTCAGGCAGGAGCGGCTGCAGACCGCCGCTCCTGCTGTTTGTTATTAAAGGGTGCGGAAGAATTTTTTACCGGAATCTTTTCTGTGACAAAAACACATTGAATGAAGCTGCCTTCCATCCGGTCTTACCTGCATGCCTGAATTTACAAATGCATTTAGCGGATTGAAGGAAGACCGTATGCTCACTCACAATGAACTGGTGAGGGCCATCCGGTTCATGATCGCGGCGGAATATGAATCCATTCAGATTTATACCCAGCTTGCGGAATCCACGGACAACAAACTGGCTCAGGAAGTTCTTCTGGACATCACCAATGAAGAAAAGGAACACGCCGGCGAATTTCTCCGTCTCCTTCAGGTACTGGCCCCGGATGAACAGGGCTTCTACGACGAAGGGATGGGTGAAACCAATGAAAAAATTGAAAAATTGAAAGGGTCCTGCAAAGACGGCCAGTGTGCCGCCGGCAAGGACGCCCATTGACGGAGACTCCCCGCCGTTCATGGTTGAAATGCCCGGTTTTTCCCCAGGGAGGCCGGGCGTTTAAATATAGCGCTTTCTGCCTGGACTGCCTGCCGTATATGGAAGACGGCGCAGCCGCCGGAGCGCCCAATGAAATTCGGCGGCTTGATTCCTCCTGGCCGGAGAAAAGTCCGGAGATGCGGAATTACCCGTGTCCTGCCGTGTTCTTGTGAATGCGAAGGCCGGGAAACCTGGGCGCACGGATGATATCCATTCCAATGCCTGTCTGCTCTTCCGTAGTCTGGGAATATGTTTCACAAAAAAATGTCGAAGGGGAAGGAATTTTCATTAGACCAGTTTTCGTAGCGAAAGTTCAAAGAATGTCACGAAAAAATTATGACAAAACCATATTGAATGAAAGAGTAGCGTATTAAGTCATACCCAATATGCCTGAATTTACAAATGCATTTAGCGGATTGAAGGAAGACCGTATGCTCACTCACAATGAACTGGTGAGGGCCATCCGGTTCATGATCGCGGCGGAATATGAATCCATTCAGATTTATACCCAGCTTGCGGAATCCACGGACAACAAACTGGCTCAGGAAGTTCTTCTGGACATCACCAATGAAGAAAAGGAACACGCCGGCGAATTTCTCCGTCTCCTTCAGGTACTGGCCCCGGATGAACAGGGCTTCTACGACGAAGGGATGGGTGAAACCAATGAAAAAATTGAAAAACTGAAAGGTTCCTGCAAAAGCGGCCAGTGCTCCTCCGGCAAGGACGCCCATTGACGAGGATTTCCCTTCGTTCATGGTTGAAACGCCCGGTTTTCCTCAGGGAGGCCCGGGCGTTTTAATGTGCCGGAGTGCCGGCTTCCAGATCCGCCGCCAAGCGTGCGCAGAAGGCGATGCAGCGTTCACACGGGCGGGATGCATAATAGGCCGCCGTCCTGTCGCCGGGGCGCGCCGTTTCCCCCGCCAGTTGTTCCGGAGTCAGGCCCAGCAGTTCCCGGCAGTACAGCGTGCCGAATTCTTTCTTGAAATCCGAGGCCAGGGACTGCACCAGGGAAAAGATTTTTTCCTTTTCCCCGGTATCCGGGGAGGTATTGCCGTGCAGACTGCCGGCTACCATGCTCAACCCGCAGAACGCGCCGCAGACTTCCCGCATGCGGCCGATGCCCGCCCCCAGCGGGGAAGAGAGCCTGAGAGCCGTCTCTTCCGACAGTCCGCAGACATCCGCAAAGGCCGTGAACACGGACTGGGAACAATTGTAGCCCTGATGAAAGTAGTCCAGCGCGCGGGCTGCGCGGTATTCCCCGGAAATGGTCATGGGCGGCTGTCTATTCGTCTGTTTCCGGAGAAGCGCTTTCCGTTCCTTCCTCCGCCTTTTTCTTGTCTGTCAGCCGCAGCATGATGATGTAGCAGACGGCCAGGACGAGTACGGCCAGAATGAGGGGCAGGCTTTCGCTCTTCACGGTGCGGATCAGTTCTTCAGGTGACTTGAGCAACTC
>ENA-OYBU01000244-OYBU01000244.1-human-gut-metagenome-genome-assembly--contig:-NODE-244-length-28797-cov-8.603403_pt1 | contig 28797 bp, 17 predicted proteins | sample MGYA00244624_ERZ652861 | MGnify/ENA primary metagenome ERZ652861 (study PRJEB26926, sample SAMN06164691) | human gut metagenome | biome: ENVO:00009003; feature: ENVO:2100002; material: ENVO:00002003... | reverse complement strand
TAAAAAACATGTTTTATGATGTCATGGCATATGGCAATCAGGTAAAGGAAACAGCCAAAAAGCACCGCAGGGAAAAGGATATCGCAACTTCTGATGAATTTCTCTCGGGATTTACGAAAGAGGATAAGTTGATTCCAGTAATTACGATTACAGTGTATCTCGGGACAAAGGAATGGGATGGACCAAGGAGGCTGTCAGATATGTTTGGTGATGTGGACGAGGAGCTTCTGCCATTCATACCGGATTATAGGATTAACCTGCTGGCTCCGAGGGAGATAACCGACTTTACAGGATTCAGAACCTCAATCAGGCAGCTTTTCGAGGTATTACAGAATGCTTATGATAAGGAAAAAATGCAGGAAGTGCTGCAGAATGACGAGAAGTTTAGCAATGTGGACAGAGAGACAGTCGAGGCAATCAACCTGTTTGCAGGAACGAATATAGACATAGATGAGAAAGAAGAGGTGATTGATATGTGCAAGGCGTGGGAAGAACAGAAAAATGAAGGCAGAGAATTAGGCAGAGAAGAAGGCAGAATTCGTCAGGCAAAAGTAACGGCTTTAAAACTTCAGAAAAAAGGACACTCAATAGAAGATATAGCTGAATGTGTGGATTTTGATGAGGAAACTGTAAAAAAATGGCTTGTGAGCTAATATTGTAGTGAAATGTAAATTAGAGGAAGCAATCTTTGGGCGAGAACTCGGAGGTTGCTTCCTCTTTTGCTGACAGTAGGTCGGGACTTCATCACATGAGCCCAGGCTGGTGCACACTCCCTCACTTGAGCTACGCTACGCTGCCAAGATACTGTAGGAATTATGCTTTAAAGATTTACGATGCCCCCGACGAAACCGTCGAAACGCGCCGTCCGTGGCGCGGTTCTCCTTGAGCTCCCATCCGTGGGAGCTCATTTCTGTGCATCATGTGCATAATTCAACAGTATCTAAGCCGCTTCGCTATTCGCTCAAGCGTGGAAGCGTACCACAGCCGGTCACATGGAGTGAAGCCCCTCACGCTGTGCCAAAATACAGCCCGGGAGATTATTTCTTTGAAAAAATATGATTTAAATGCAATAAATCGGTTAAAATTTGGTTAAAATTGCTAAAAAAGGCGAAAAAAATTATACAGTAATGATACTATTGTACTAGAAAATAACTTGCATTATGCTTTGATTTATGGTACAATGAGCGCATACAAACCAAAGAGATGCTGATAGGGCACAGCTCTTTGCACAAAAACCATGTTATAATGAAAAGGAGAAAAGAACTATGGTAAAGAATGTATTTAAAAAGTTAGGAAAGAAACAGAAGAACAACAAAGGTTTCTCTCTCGTAGAGCTTATTGTTGTAATCGCCATCATGGCAGTGCTTGTAGGTGTACTTGCTCCACAGCTTATGAAGTATGTAGAAAAGTCAAGAGAAGCTACGGATATTCAGAACTGCGATAGTATTGCATCAGCATTAAAAGCTTATTATGCTGATAAAGAGGATCTGACAGCTCCTGTTGCAATTAATGTTACCAAAGATGGTGTGGCAGAAACTGCTGATCCTGCAGTTAAAGATGCAGGAATGGATAAAACTAAATTGAAGGGTAAAAACTGGACTAAAATTACAATCACATATACTCCATCACAAGGAAGTGTTACATATGCAATAGTAGGTGGTGATGACGCTTACTATCAAGTTGATACTAGTGATAATGCTAAATTCATAAAGAAAGAAAAATAAAATTAAATAAAAGGATCACAAACCATGACCACAGAACTGATACCCATCTACATCTTAATATTTGCATTCGGTATAGTTATAGGTAGCTTCCTAAATGTCTGTATCTACCGCATACCGCAGCATGAGACAGTGGTGACCGAAAGGTCCCACTGCATGAGATGCGGGTATCAGCTTGCGTGGTACGATATGGTGCCGGTTTTCAGCTGGCTGTTTCTTCGTGGCAGATGCCGCAAGTGCAAAGAACCGATATCACCTCAATACCCTATTATTGAGGCGTTAAACGGTATATTATACATAGTAGTATTTGCAGTAAATGGACTTGAGCTTACGAGTATCATCTACTGCTTTCTTACATCTGCACTCATAGTTCTGAGTGTGATAGACTGGAGAACATATGAAATTCCATTCGGAATCAATATATTTATACTGGTACTTGGAATCCTACATGTGTTTTTAGACCATGATAACTGGTCTGAATATGTGATAGGATTCTTTTGTGTCAGTTTATTCCTTGAAATCCTTCTTCTTGTAAGCGGAGGAAGAGCCATAGGTGGCGGAGACGTCAAGCTCATGGCATGTGCAGGCCTTGCGATAGGCTGGCAGAATATTACATTAGCATTTTTCTTAGGATGCATCATCGGTTCCGTGATACATCTGATTCGTATGAAAGTGACAAACGCAGGCAACAGACTTGCGATGGGACCGTACTTGGCAGCCGGAATATTTATTTCGATGCTATGGGGTGAGAAAATGATATCGGCATATTTGACACTCGCAGGCTTTTGAAAAACGTGTTATAATATAGCGTACTTAATATAAAACAGGTAGTACGACAAGCAGTGAGACAAAAGCAGAGCAAAGCACAGATATACCGAATATATATATAGAATGTTTGTAACTGAACAGTTACGAATGTTTTACAGATGTATACAGTGTAAAACAAAGATAAACACGGAGGACTAGGTTATGGCAAATAGGGTACTCGGTATTGAAATAGGGGAGAACCTTACCAGAGTAGTTGAGATTGATTACAAAGCAAAAAATCCCAAGATTTACAATATGTTCGGCTTTCCGACACCACCGGGGATGATTAATGATGGAGTGGTACAGCCGGATGGGATGTTTCGTTCTATCTTATACAGTAAGCTGAAGGAAAAGAAGATTGCCACCAAAAAAGCTGTTTTTGTTTTAAATTCAGCGCGTATAGCAAGCAGAGATATTGAGCTTCCGCTTGTTAAGGAAAAACAGCTTAAGGAAATGATTGCAATGAATGCATCGGATTATTTTCCGGTGGATTTGAGCCAGTACAAGCTGGTACATCAGATTATAGAGAAGATTGACAGACCGGAAGAAAAGAAATTACGTCTTTCGGTTATTGCTGTGCCTAATGATCTTATTTTGTCGTATGGTGCTCTTGCAGCTGATTGCAGGCTGCAGCTTGTAGCACTTGACTATAGTGGAAATGCCATCAAGCAGCTCATGAGAAGAGAGATTCCCGGAGATGTGAAGGTGACTGTCAAGGTGGATGAGGTTTCTACCACACTGACTGTAATGGATGGAAGCATGGTAAAGCTGCAGCGCAATGTCAACCATGGACTTGCTGATGCTATTGAGACGATTCAGGATAGTGAGCTTTTTGGAGAGTATCTGTCATTTACCGATGCAGTTGATGTGGCACGCAGAAAGACCTGCCTTGCAATAAGGCCTGATGGCACAGTACCTGATGAGCCGGCGAGCGGCGGCATGGATCCTATGGGGCATGAGATTGATTCTGAGCGCTTTAAGAAGCTTCGCCTGAATGTATCATATTCACTTTCCAATCTGATAAGCAGTCTCGGACGAGTTATAGACTATTATCAGTCGAGAAACTCAGATACTCCTATCGAGAGAATTTTCCTCATTGGCTTAGGTGCTGATTTCAGCGGACTCTCAAAGCTTTTGACCAATGAGCTGAATGTCAAGGTGGTTCCGCTTCAGCAGTTTGACGGTATACATGTGGCAAGGAGCATAAACCTCGCAGAGGCAAAGCTGGCAGAGTATTTCAACTGTGTCGGATGTTCACTGAGCCCGCTTGATATACTTGACAGTAAGAAAAACAAGGGAATCGGTGCTCCGATTATGGCAGGAACAGCTGCAGGTGCTATGCCACCCGGAGGCGCACAGGCAGGTATGCAGGGAAAACCACCTGTTGGTCCTGATGGAAAGCCTCTTCCGGTACCGGCAGGGGAGGAAGCCGAAAAGCCTGTTTCTTTTGCAGTGCAGCTTCTCATTTTTGGCTTGTGTGTGGTAGTTGCAGTTGGTATCACGGCATACAGCATTTTTTCAAATCTTGTTTTAACTTCAGACAATATGACACTTAAAGCGCGTGTTTCTGATTTGTCATATGCACAGAATATATATGATGTGTACAACCAGACCAAGAAGGACTATGACTGGACTAAGCTTCTTGAGAGCGCCTCATCCAACAAGAATGATGAGATAACGGGCTTCGTGGATGAGCTGGAGCAGAAGCTTCCGTCAGAGGCCAAGCTTGTGAATATGTCTGTTACGACTGATGGTGTTTCGATGACCATCAAGACAGGCAGCAAGGATATAGCGGCTGATGTAATTGCACAGCTTCGTACATTTGAGAGTATCATGGTATCCAATGTGTCAACCATCACAGAGGAGGTTGATGAGACCGGTGCTTCAAAGGTTCAGTTCACAGTAGATTGTACATATGTAAAGGCAGACGACAGTGCTGCTTCTGAATCGGCGGATGGCACGGGCAGTGAGCCGGCTGATACCTCAGAGGATGCGTCATCGCAGGCACAGACACAGACGGATAGTGGTTCATCAGATACAGACAGTACAAATCAGTAGGGGGTGTTAGGATGTCAACGAGAGATAAAAAGTTACTTATTATATTAGCGGGTGTTGCCATTTTAGCACTGACATATTTTTTGATTTTTATTCCACAGTCCAATAAGAGGGATTCGCTCAAGAGTGAAAACATGAACCTGAAATCACAGTACAATCAGCTTTCAGCACTTGCGGCAAAGGCGGATGACTACACAAAGAAAACAAAGGATATGTCTGATGCCATGCAGCAGGTATATGACAATTTCCCTTCATATTTACAGATTGAAAACGGCATCATGGATGCGGTTGCTATAGAGAAATCTACCAATACAAATATTACAGAGCTTACAGTCGGCTCACCGACAGCTATTGATGTGAATAATCCGACAGGTGAAGCCGGTACAGATTCTTCGTCAGGAAGCAGTTCAGACAGCAGTACCACGGATAGCAGTAATGCAGACAATTCGCAGAGCTCTCAGACCGCTGATGGCAACAACTCTCAGTCACAGACAGGCGACGGCAGTGCATCTGATGGCAGTACATCAACAGGCTCTGCAAAGTCTACGGTTACAGGCTATCAGCTTTATGATGTCAGTACAGTTATGGCATTCAAGACAGAGTATCATGGGCTTAAGGCTATGCTTGGAGAGGTGATTGGTTCATCACAGAAGAAAACTATCAGCACGCTCAATGTGAGCTTTGATGATTCGACAGGTAAGCTGACAGGTGAGATGCTTGTGGATTCATATTTCCTGTATGGACTTGATAAGCCATATGAGGCACCATACATACCTGCAGTACCACATGGTACAAATAATCTGTTTGGTACAACAAACTAACAACTGATTATTATAATATTAGATTATTAGATTAGCGGGTTATTGAGACCGTAAGTGATAAATATCAAATGTTAGATTATTGAGTTATGAGATAACAAAATACAAGAGGGGAGGAAGCAGATTTGAGAAAGCTAAAAAACGATGATCGAGGAGTAACACTTGTGGAGATTATTGTGTCGATTGCTATTCTCGCAATAATCGTGCTTCCTTTTTTGAATGCATTTGTCACAGCTACAAAGACCAATGTAAAGGCAAAAAACGAGATGAATGCTACACATCTGGCGACAAACATTATGGAGGGTATTGAGAAGAACTCCATGAAGACACTGGCATATCAGTTCAACTATCCGTCAGAGTGCTTTGACATTGCGGACGGCTTTAATATATCAGATGGAAGCAGTGCATGTGAGCTTCTTAAGAAATCAGATAAGTTTGATAATGTAAAGAGGCTTGAGGATATCAGTGCTGAGATTGTAAACAAGGACGATGTCATCACTAGCTGCATCCATAAGACTGACGCAAAAGCTAAAATAGACGATGCATCGCTTTGGAATTTCAGGGAGTCGGATGCGCACAAGTATTATTTCTATATGTCTGGTGTGCAGTCAGGCACAAAGAAATACAATGCTCTTGTGACAGTGGATGCAAAATCGGACGCAGAGTCGGACAATAAGGTTAAAAAGTACAACATGGACGAGGTAGCGGATATGTCGGCCATGGATGCAAATTTTGACTGCATGAGTGCAGACAAGTATTCTGCTACAAATATTATATATGCATTTAATAATATGCCTGGTGTAGGCGGCATCACTCAGCAGGATATCAAAAGAACTATCACCATAGATATAGAAAAGTATGGAGCTTCGAGTAATAAGGCTACCAAGGTTACGGTGTCGTATTCATATTCTATCAATAAGAATGGAGTAAGAAAGACTTTTCCGGATCCGAATAGTGCACTGAAGGATGATTATACCATGGTGATTTATGATAATTCTTCAGATACTGTGAACCATAATCTGAGGAATGTCTATCTGTTTTACAATCCATGGTACACATCTACAGGAACACTTTACAATACCTGCAACGATGTCATTATAATCAATAATAAGGACAAGCTGGACTGCACGGTAAACATTGTAAAGCAAAAGACTATATCGGATCAGTCAGAGTTGAGCACGAAGGAGAGTACATATAAGGCATATGTGAAGGTAAGTGAGCCGGGAAATCGTACAGGTCATGCTTATACTCATATAGCCACCAATCTGAATGTAAATATGGGAGCACCGGATAATCCACTACAGCCCGATCAAGCTATATATGGCTTTAATAACAATGTAATTCAGAATGATGTAAAGGCAATTGTCGATATAAAGAATCTGACAAAAAGCAATGCATCTGAAAGGCTGTATGATGTGAAGGTGGCTGTATACGAGAGCAAGGCTTCACTGGATGATATATTTAAGGATAAAGACCCGGTTGTTACGATGACCGGAAGCATGGGGTATTAATTATGAAGCGTAATGATAACCGTGGTGCTTCCTTTGTGATGGTTGTAGTTGCAATGGCTATAGTGGCTGTTTTAGCTGTGACTGTGCTGTGGATAGCGCTTATGAACCTCCAGATGAAGGTGACGGACGAAAAAAATACAGACAACTTTTACTCGGCAGAGGGTGTGCTGGATCAGATATGTACCGGTCTGCAGGGAGATATTTCCAAGGCTTACTCAGCAGGATATACAAAGGTTATGGAGAATTACTCTGACAGCAGCATAAATGAGGCCGGCAGACAGAGTATATTTGCGCAGGAGTATTTAAAGAGCTTAAAGGGAAGTCTTGAGTCTGACAATACCGGTATGCACTATAAAACTGAAAAGCTTAAAGACTATGTGGATAGTAAGCTCACAGACGAAAACTCAAAGCCACACGCTGTGGTCAAGGCGGTAAATGCCGATGAAAATGGAAATGGACTGCTCAAGGTATACAACAGCCGCGCAGTCATTAATGGCATCAGGGTAGAGTATACCGATGAAAAGGGATTTAAATCAATAATAGAGACGGATATTTCTCTGGGAGTTCCATCCATGAGCTTTACAGCATCGGGAGGTGTTCCGGAGCTTTTTACATATTCTCTTGTAGGAAATGAAGGATTGGAAATTACATCAGGACTTAATAAAGTGAATTTATCCGGTAATCTCTATGCCGGCTGTAAAAATGCGGCAGATACAGGAACTTCCACTACGAGTGTTATTATTCCAAACAATGCTACACTTGATGTAAAGGATACCAGCTATATGATTGCAGAGGGCGATATAGAGGTGGGAGACTTTGCCGGAAAAGATACTGGTACAATAAAAAAGAACATGGCGGGTGTACACAATAACAGTACACTTTCTGTTGATTCACAGTGTCAGCTGTGGACAAGCAATATAAATGTAAATGGTGCAACAGTCAATTTAGATGGCATGACATATGTGGCAGATGACATGACCTTAAAGGGTACAGGCTCAAATGTCACACTTGGAAAGAATAATAAGAATAACAATGCGAAGTACGTCGGCTTTGGCAATGGAGGCGCTAACAAGGAAAATCCTGTCGCAGGCGATAGCTCTGCTATTATCATAAACGGCAGGAAGGCATCGCTTGATATGTCAAATATCAGGGAGCTTATGTTGGCTGGAACCGCATATATCAATACCCAGGCTATTGTAAACTCAAGTAGTAGTGTGGGTACACAAAACAGCAATGTGGCCATGGGTGAGTCAATCTCTGTAAAGGGTGACCAGATAGCATACCTTGTGCCGCCTGAGTGCATAGGCACAAGTGGAGATGGTGCGGATGCCAAATCGCTTTACAACAAGAATCCACTCTCCTTTAAGGAGTACAAGGATATTACGGCAACAGGACAGGATCAGACAAAGTATACTGAAATAAATGCCAATGTGGTCAGCACAAAGACAGGCAAGGCTCTCTCGGCATATCTGCCAGAGAAAAAGACAATCGACAACTGTATAAAGAAGGTCTTTGTTCCTTCTACTGATAATAGTGATGATGGACTTGTATACTATTATGTCAATCTGCCAACGAACAAGGCTGCTGAGTATTACAGTGACTATTTTGGTGCAGACAGTGACAAGCTCAATAGATACACTAAGTTCTATACTGACAGCATACAGGTAAATGAGGCTGCAAGCATCTATACTGCCGGCAATTACAGCATCTACGATGGCAGCAATTTAAGACTTTTGAAGGGCATAGCTGATGGTGTGGACATGGATGCACAGTCAGATGCCTTACAGCGTACGTATACCGCACTAAACTCAAAGCTTTTGACGGATTATGCGGATTTACCGACAAATGCAGCAAGTGTTTCGCTTTTTACAAATATAGTTAACAATACCAATTTGCTGAAAATAGTGCCAAATTCCGGTAATAAACATACATTTGAGACTGAGTATCAGGGAAAAAAATACCAGGCAATTGTCATAAACGGTAACTACACATATGATGCAAATGACAAATCACACAATGTGGACATAATTGTTGCTACAGGAAATGTGACACTGGAGGCTGATTTTACAGGTACCATAGTTGCAAAGGGCAGGATAATTGTAAAAAAAGACCAGTGTGAGATTGATAATGGTACTCAGGAGGTATTTAAGGCATTGCTTCTTGAAAAGGTAAGTGATGCAGACGATGCACTGCACCTGTATGATGTGTTCATGGACGGTGCCAACTATCTGGGTAATGTTTCTTCTTTTTCAAATAAGAAAGAGGCGGACACAAAAATAGATTATGCTACGCTCATTACATACCAGAACTGGACCAAGGAGTAGAAAACAAGCGGCTTTTAAGGCGCAAAACAGCTGCGAAATATTTATATTTGACAAATTTTGACGATATATATAAGGGAGGAATCCAATATGTCTGTAACAGAAAAAAAGAATAATGGCGGTTTCTCTCTGGTAGAGCTTATAGTAGTGATAGCGATATCTGTCGTACTCATAGGTGCGGCAACCATATCCATTCGCTCGGTCATGGGTGTTGAGGTGAAGCAGTGTGCCAGAAATATTGAATCGATAATTAACAAAACAAGGGTCACAACTATGGGAAAGGACAGCGCAGTTCTTGAGATATACAAGGATGCATCAGATGGTGCCTACTATTATAAGACGACCATAAATGGTACAGTATCTGCTCCAAGCAAAATCGGAAAGAGCAGGATTGATGTATATTATTCCATGAAGGATGATTATAGTGATAAGACACAATTGAACGGCTCAGACAGTATAGTGCTTCAGTTTGACAGAAGCTCAGGTGCACAAAAGCCTGATGCCAATAACAAGTACTGCAGCCGTATCTGGATTCAAAAAAACAGCACCGAGAAGGTTATCACGATATACAAGGAGACCGGCAAGGTGGTATGTGAGTAATTTACATAGTTTAATGATGAATATTTTATTTTGACGCAAGGCTGTTATAAGGTTGTATGATGAAATCGGAGAGGAAGATGAACCATGAAACTTTTAAGGCGCATGAACAAATCAAATAATAGGAAAAACAGTGGCTTTACACTTGTTGAGCTTGTCATTGTCATGGCGATAATGGGAATACTGGGGCTGGCTGTTGCAGGCTTTATCGGTACGAGCACAAAGCAGTATAAGTACGCTTCAAAGGATGTAGATTTACAGTATGAGGCACAGCTTACGATGAATCAGATAGGAGACCTGATAATTGATGCGCAAAAGGGTGTCAAGTATGAGCCTGCTACAGTGGCAGCGCCGGTGGAGGTGGCATCAGCAGCCCCTGAGGCCGGTTATGTTGCAACTGCATCAGCGGAAGAAGCGTCATCCGAAGAAGCATCATCTGAGGAAACATCATCCGACAGCAAGCTGATTATCTACAACAAGGATTGTACATACAATATCATATACAGACCATCAGAGCACAAAATCTATCTGCGAAAGGATACACTGGATCCTGCAACAGGTGCGGTGAAGGCAGATGGTCAGGGCAAGGAATCGCTTATGGCAGAAAATGTCACAGGTTTTACACCTGATTTAAGCGAGGCAGAAAGCAAGAACTCTGTCGGACTTGTCGTGGACTTTAAAGCAGGGGACAAGAAGTATACATCAAAGCAGAACTTCACTATGCGAAATAAGGTACCGACAGGAGCAGATGTGGAGTATGTGGAGCCGGCAGAGCCTAAAGGAATAAGGATATATTATAAAGGCAAGGATGTAACCAACGGAACGGTATACTATGAAATGAAGAAAAATCAGAATAAATTAGAGTTTACTGATAAGATTCTGGGTGGAAAGTATGATTCAAAAAATGTAACGTGGAATCATTCAGGAACAAAAAATGGTGGAAACTTTAATGCTAATGGTGATGTATATAATGTAGAACTTATGGATAATGAAACTACAGATCAATTTGTTATCACAGTAACATCCAAAGACGATACGTCATTGACGGCAAAGGTAACTGTAAACGTAGCACATCCAATCAATATTCTGCATTGTGATGCAGATAAGCATTTCAATTTAGGACAGACGCATCAATTGTTTATTGATGAAGGGGAGTTGAAAAATTCTTCATTAAATGGCAAATATCAGATTAAGGATTTTGTATGGCATATGGAGGTAGAAAGTGTCAGCTCAACAGGTGCAACCGAGCACAAGGGAGATATATCCTTTAGAATGGGCGATGATGGCAAGCTGATTTATGGCCCGGAGGGCAATGGTGAGCCTGATGGAATATTTAAGTTTAGTTCAAATGAGATTGCAGGAGAAACAGGAGCACAAGGTAAGCTAGATGATCCTAAATATAAGAACTATCTTAATTATTATATTTTAGGTTATAATAAAGAAATGCATATCACTCTCGGAAATGATTTTCTTACCGGAGAGAAATTAAATATCAGCGTCTGGCTTGGACTTGAGGATATGCCGGAGTTTAAGTCAAATACAATTACGTTTTACACATATCGTGAAACAGAGTAGTTTTTTACAAAAGGAGCAATCGCAATGAGCAAATTAAGAAAAAAAATAGTGGTTCCAATATCACTCACACTTACAGGATGTCTCGTTGTGGCAGCTTTTGTGCTGAATGACAGCCTAACAAAGGTCGATGCAAATGTAGCATTCAATGGAATATCTGATATAGTCAGCTCACATGGCAAGGACAAGCCCTTCAATATAGTGGAGGTGGTGCCTGACAAGAAAATGGCATCCATCGGTTATCTGATTGACGGTCAGGAGCCTGACGATTGGTTTGGAACACTGGCACAGATGTCTGACAAAGAGGGTGCCGGTGTACAAAAAAGGGCTGACTATATGTCAGGTCTGAAAACAAAGCTTGCACCTATTACTACCGAGAAAAAGGATAACACAAAGCCCCTTTACTATGAGCCGTATGAGGAAAGCTATGTCAATCAGGGCAATGACTGGAGTGAGCTTGCCCTTGTAGATATGGATAAAATAAATCAGGGCACCGAAGGCTACAAGATGACAAAGCAGGAGAAGGGTGACTACAAGTTCAACACTGATTACCAGCTTGCTGTAAATGAAGAGGGACTGCCTACAGGTCATTACAGACAAAATGTTGACCATTATGTTTTCATGCAGGGAGAGGATGAGACAGAAGATGGCTCTGAATCTGTGGATACAGGAAAAAGAGGCTACTACAGTGTTGCATTTACTGCAGTCAAATTGCCGGATGGCATGACAAATACCAAGTATCTGGTAGAGACTGATAATTCACAGAAAGCTGATGGAAATACAGACAGCGGTACAGATGGTAACATCGATAGCAGCACAGACAATACGACAGATACAGGCACAGCAGATGACACATCAGACAAGCATGTGGTTTATTCTATAAAGAGCGCATATGCCATTGGTTCTGCTGAGGGCATGCAAAACATAGCAAAATATGACCCAAAGGCATATATTTACAGAAAAGACAATTCAGATATCACATCACCATATGAATTTGTTGCAAGAGCTGACCGGATGGCAAGTCTGCCTGATGGCAGTAAGCCGGATTATGAGAAGTATACATACTGCACGGTTGAGATGGAGTATGTGCCTGCAGGTAAAATCACTGATGACGAGACCTACTACGAGGTGGACACTGAGGTACCTATTGAGTTTAATTACGATGAGACCGGCGAGTATGGAGCAGTGCTTGACTCACAGAATCCATACGAGAAGATAGATGATGGCACACAGGACAATCAGCCGGCAGGTAAGACCGGCGCAGATGATATTTCAGATGACGCTTCAATAGCTGATTCTGCTACAGAGAATAATGATGGTAACACAGGCAGGGTAATCCTCACTGATACAGACGGATATTTTGATATAGTTAAGGACAGCCAGACATATACCTATGTGGGTAAGGGAAAAGGTGACTATATAATGGAGGCTGATAAAAACGGCTCGCTTGATTATCCTGTAAATACCACACGCATATATTATAAGGGTGGTTTCAAGAACAATAACTGGTTCAGAATAGGTGTATTTAACCAGGAGGGCAAGACAGGCGATGCTGATAAGACTGCCAATATGACCTTCAATGTAAAAACGGTCACACCCAAGGAGCTTGAGCAGATAGATGTATCAACAATTGATTTACTCTATCTTTCCGGCTCAAAGTCCGTCCTTTCAAATGATTTAGTAAACGATGCTGCAACATATAAACCTGATAATGACATTTCATGGGACAAGGTAAAGCAGATAGTCCAGCGTGTGCACCAGAGTGGTATAATGATGCCTGTTATAGTGGATAATGGTATTGTGTGGCCTGCTTCAAGTGCAGACTACTCAAGTAATATTAAAAAGCTTGCAGGTCTTTTGAGCTGTAACAATTTCAGCTCGCTGAATTTTACTAAGGACTCAGCTGATAATTTTATTAATTGGAATAATGACATAAAGTATTATAAAGTTGACAGTAAAACCCATACAAAAGGTTTTGTAATTGGCAACGAATATGTCATTCCACGAAACTATAATCCTAGTACGGATGTGCCATTTGTTTTAAGAGATGATTTTGCTTCTGCATTTATTGCAAATGAAGATGAAACTCAATTTGTCGAAGCAGCTAAAAATGAAAATTTTGACGAGATAGCAGAGTATATCAACTCAGAGAATACAAGCAGGAAAAAAGAAAATGATACTCTTGGAAAGGACGAGTATGCATACTATGACAAGGAGATTTCAAAGGCGATAGTTTTAAGCTATATCATATCGTATGCCGATAAAAGAGACATTATAAATCCGACAGATAGTCTGAACATACTGGATATAGAGCCCGGAACTGTAAAAAATGAGTCTGACGCTTTAAATTATGATAAGCTAAAAAATTGGCTTGGATCAAGATGCCCGGAGAAAAAAAAGGTTACAATAACAAGGGTTACGAGTGCAGAATTTATTGGAAGAATAGAGGATCTCAATAATTATGATATGATATATATGGGACTTGTAGCCGATAATCTGAATTATAGAGATGGTCATACAGTATATAATGATTGGAAAATGGATGGGCTTAAATACTCAAATGTTGGTGACATTGTTGTTATAAATCCGAAAGATGTGGTAAATTATTGGGGATATGATATGCTCAAGAATGGTCATGCGGGATTGCTGGATACTGATTATATAAATGATGGAGAGGCGCTTAATACTCAGCTTACATTAAGAGGAAATGGAAATAATGCTGATTATTTAACTGCTCCAAACACATACAGAGGTTCAGGCAATGATATTACTAAGCAGAAGGTTTCAGAATTGGAGGATTATATAAAGGCGGGCTTTCCTGTCGTCTTTTCAGATGGCTTTTTCAGCAATGATAGCAAGTATAAAAGTGGAATTAATGAGGATTACATTGATAACTGTTCAAATGTTTTTACTCTTTTATGTTATGCAAAAGATAAAGACAATGTTCTTAAAGTGGACAGCAAGGGAAATTTAAAAAAACAGTCAAATGAGACAGCTGACCTTGTTACCTACCTGACTACTGAAAAACCTGAAATATTACTCAAGGAGCAGGAAAAAGTAAAAGATACAGATTATGTTGAGATTAGTAATAATCAGATTACATTGGAATTTTCAATAAACAATGCAGGTGGTGCGGATTCTAAAGCGAGTTTTAATGCACAGCTGTTCTTGGATTCAAATTCTGATGGTAAGTTTTCGACGACCAATGAAGGAATAGCTGCAAATAAAATAAAACTATATTGTGATGGTACTATTGTGAATCCGGTAATGGGTGATGATGGTAAATATATGTATAGTCTGAATGCAGGCAATTATAATTATAAACTGGTTTATGATTTGCCGAATGGATTTGTAGGAGTTATGCCTTGGCAGCTTCGTGTGAGTCAGGCTACAAATAGCTACAGATATGATCAGAAATCCGGATATGTGTATGTCAAAAATTCAAAAGGCAGTCCTACAAAAGTCAAGATTCTTCAGATTAATTCAAAGTTGGAGCATAATGAGGACTTTAGGGGAAATTTTGATATGCAGACGCAGAAGAATGATAGCAATACAAAGTTTCATAAATTACTTAGTCAAGTGAAGGATTTTGACCTGGATATAGAAACAGTTCGTTATGACAACGTACCTAAAATGGATGAGGTATGTGATAAGCTGCAGACATACGATATGCTTGTGATTGGATTTGGTGATTGTTATGATATTGATAATACAAATAATCATCTCGATAAAATAAAAGCATATATCCAGTCAGGAAAACCGGTATTGTTTGCTCATGATACAACATCATTTTGTAATAATAAAAATGATACGCGAGAGAATAATGTCTGGGGATATAAGTTTAACTCTATAATTCGTGATACTGTCGGACTGGACAGATATGGAATCCTGTCAAATGAGTATTTAAAGAAGGGCAATACATTAAAGAGTACTGATGAGGATTTTGATAAAGCTGTACAGACTGCCAAAAAGAATAATACTGATATTGCATATGAGCCAAAATCTGATAATTCAGTTATTGTCAGACAGAATCAGGGATTTACTTATGCAGATTTAAATCAGTATCAGTGGAAAGATAATGGTAACGATCATGGCGAGTACAGGCTGTATTCAGGGCTAGATGGTAATGATGTTGAAGCTAAGACTAATAAGGCAGTCAAGGTTAATTCAGGACAGATTACCACATATCCTTTTAAGATTGCTGACGAAATAAATATAGCTACCACTCATAAGCAGTACTACCAGCTGGATATGAATCAGGATGCTGATGGTGATGGTGAGAGTGATATTGTTGTATGGTATACCTTGTCAAACCATGGAATTTATGAGCAGTCTCCAAAGGATGTAAGAAATAATTATTATATTTACACAATGGGAAATGTAACATACTCAGGTGTAGGACATTCCGATTTCTCAAATAATGATGATGAATTGAAACTTTATATAAACACTATGATTGCTGCATATAGTGCATCAGTTCATGAGCCGTCAATTTATCTTAAAGAGAATGCAGATACTGATTCAAATGACATAACTACATTATATGCAACTATTGATGATGCCATTGAAGAAGAAGCAGCTAATAAAGCGGATGCCAGACTAGATGGTGCAGACAGTACGCAGGATGTTTATTTTACGGTAAAGGATTCAAACCTTGTGCGAAATCAGATTGATGAAAAAACTGTTGTTTATTTGGACTTTTATATCGAGGATCCGCAAAAAAATCCAAAAGATGAAACGATTGGCACCGGAAATGATAAGATTTACTTAAAGAAGGTGGACTGGGATATCTATACACTGAATAATGATGGAACAGAAAATGAACAGATAAATAACAGTAAAGAAAACAGTCAATTAAATAAGGATCCAAGGGACTTCTTTGAAAATAACAAGACATATAAGGTAAAGGTACCATTGAGTGCTTTACCGGAGGGAGCTAATTCTATAAAGATTTATGCCGTAGGATATAGTAAGATTTACCAGTCACAGGTGAGCGGTGGTGATAAAGAAACTACAACAGCAAAGGCATACAAGACCTTCCAGATACAGCGTGTAGGTCTTGCTGATTTGGATTAGTTTTCAAAGGCTCCTGGCTATCACATACTTTTCGTTTAAGCACAATTTATCAAACAGAGACTTATATAAACCATTTATATAGTCTCTGTTTTTTTACTGTTTCTTTATACTTTCTTTATTGAATTATCCGCGCTTATTGATAAAATAGATAGTATGCGCACGATTGCGGATATTTTTGCATTCGTGTATGGGGGATAATTAACCGGAAAGAAAGGAAACGTTTATGAGTAAAATTTTCAAAAACCTGATTCCATACTGGCGATGGATCATATTAATATTTGTTTTTCTCATTGCTCAGGCTTACTGTGATCTGGCTTTGCCTGCGTACACATCTGACATCATTGATGTTGGTATCCAGGATCATGGCATTGAGCATATCCTGCCAAAGGAGATTACATCGGAGGATTATCAGATGGCACAGACATTTATGCTGTCTGACGAGAAAGAAAAATTTACGGACTGTTATGAGGCAGAGGATGCTTCAAAATCTGATGACGGTGTGGCAAAATACAAGCTGACAGCTGATTCGGACACACTTGATAAGCTGGATGAGGAGCTTTTGGTTCCTCTTGTCATGGCATATCAGGCTTTTCAGTCGGGTGAGCAGATGGATGTGGATGCATCGGCTATCCCGCAGGGAGTAGCGCTCGATGATAACATGATAAAGCAGATAAGAAGCAAGGTGCAGGAAAAAATCGATGCGGTGGGTTCAGCTACTTTAAAGTCCATGGGTGTAACTTTTGCGACAAAGTGTGATGAGAATGCAGGAATCGACGTGGATGCCAATCAGGTTGCTTATCTGTGGAAGGCAGGCGCCAAGATGGCAGCCTTTGCAGCTATTATGCTTATAGCAGCATGTGTTGTAGGTTTTGCGGCTTCAAAGGTCGGTGCCGCTGTCGGCAGGGATTTGAGGGAGAAGACCTTTTCAAAGGTTGTAGGTTTTTCAAATGCCGAGATTAACAAATTCTCTACGGCATCACTGATTACGAGAAGCACGAACGATATACAGCAGATTCAGATGGTTACTACTATGATGCTTCGTATGGTGCTTTACGCGCCAATCGTTGGTATCGGTGGTATCATCAAGGTGGCACAGACCAAATCCGGCATGGAGTGGGTGATTGCCATTGCGGTTGCTGCCATCATGGTTTTTATTTTCACACTGGTTGGCATTGCGATGCCAAAGTTCAAGATTATGCAGAGTCTTGTAGACAAGGTAAACCTTGTTTCTCGTGAGATTCTTACAGGTCTTTCCGTTATCAGGGCTTTCGGCCGTGAGAAGGAGGAGGAAAAGAGGTTTGATGAGGCTAACCGTGAGCTTACACGCACACAGCTGTTTACAAACCGTGTCATGACCTTTATGATGCCGGGTATGTCCATGATCATGTACTGCATCACACTTGGTATCGTGTGGGTTGCAGCAGGCAGAATAGACAATGGCTCCATGCAGGTAGGTACCATGACTGCGTTTATTACATATGCCATGATGATTGTTATGTCATTCCTCATGCTTTCAGCCATGTCCATCATGCTTCCGAGAGCTGGTGTTGCGGCAGAGCGTATCGATGAGGTTATAAAGACAAACAGCACTGTAAATGATCCAAAAGAGCCTGTTACTGAGGCTGATCACAGAGGTGTTATCCGTTTCAACCATGTGGATTTCAGATATCCGGGAGCAAAGGAGGATGTGCTTTCAGACATTGATTTTGTGGCGGAGCCGGGCAAAACCACAGCTATCATCGGAAGTACCGGCTGTGGAAAGTCTACACTTGTAAACCTGATTCCGCGTTTCTATGACGTGACTGGAGGCTCAATAGAGCTTGATGGACACGATATCAGAGACTACACACTAAGCGAGCTTCGCGAGTCAATAGGCTTTGTTCCGCAGAAGGGTATTCTTTTTTCGGGAACCATCGCCTCAAACCTGCGCTTTGGTAAAGCAGACGCGAGTGATGAGCAGATAAAAAAGGCTGCGGATATCGCACAGGCTTCTGAGTTTATCGAGACAAAGAATGACAGGTATGAAAGCTCAATCGCACAGGGCGGCTCAAACGTGTCAGGTGGTCAGAAGCAGAGGCTTGCCATAGCAAGAGCTATCGCAAAGGACCCTCATATTTATGTGTTTGATGACAGCTTTTCAGCACTCGATATGAAGACTGACGCGCGTCTGCGTGCAGCCTTAGCAGAGGTTACAGAGAGTGCTTCCGTTATTATCGTGGCACAGCGTATCAGCACGATTATTCATGCTGACCAGATTCTCGTGCTCGATGACGGTAAAATCGTAGGAAAAGGCACCCACGAGGAGCTTCTTAAAAATTGCGATGTATATATGCAGATTGCACAGTCACAGCTTTCAGCCAGGGAACTTGGAATTGATGATAACAAAAAGGAGGGCATGTAAGATGAGTGAGAATAATAACGAACAGTTTAAGATGCCTCCTAAGAGGCCAAGAGGGCCAATGGGACGTGGCCCCGGAATGGTCACAGAAAAGGCCAGGGATTTCAAGGGCTCTACAAAGAAACTCATAAAGTATCTCGGCAGATACTGGGCTGCTATCATTGCAGTTATGATTTTTGCAGCAGTTTCGACTGTCTTCTCCGTTGCAGGACCGAAGGTCATGGGTAAAGCCACCACTGCGCTTGCCGAGGGACTCATGAACAAGATTGCAGGAACAGGCGGCATAGATTTTGATTATATTGCAAAGGTTCTTTTGTTTACGCTGGCTTTATATGTGGTGAGTGCCATCTTTATGTTTGCCCAGGGACTTATCATGACAGGCATCACGCAGAAGACCTGCTACAGGATGCGTAAGGACATCACGAGCAAAATCAACCGTATGCCGATGAAGTATTTCGAGTCAAGGACATATGGTGAGGTACTTTCGCGTATCACAAACGATGTGGACACACTCGGACAGAGCTTGAACCAGAGTATCACACAGATTATTACATCTGTTGCCACTTTGGTCGGTACACTGGTCATGATGCTGTCTATTTCACCGCTCATGACGCTGATTTCACTCGTTATCCTGCCAGTTTCGATGATACTTATTTCGTTTGTCATAAAGCATTCACAGAAATACTTCAGACAGCAGCAGGAGTATCTGGGACACATAAACGGACAGGTCGAGGAGGTGTACGGAGGCCACCTCGTCATAAAGGCATATAATAAAGAGGCAGAGACTGTAAAGACCTTTAAGGAGGCCAACAATGTGCTCTACAAATCCGCATGGAAATCACAGTTCCTTTCAGGACTTATGATGCCTATCATGCAGTTTGTAGGAAACTTAGGATATGCGGGAGTAGCCATCTCAGGTGGTATACTTGCCATAAAGAATGTCATCACAATCGGTGATATCCAGGCATTTATACAGTATGTGAAGAATTTCACACAGCCAATCCAGCAGATAGCGCAGGTGGCAAACCAGCTTCAGTCGATGGCGGCTGCATCTGAGCGTGTATTTGAGTTCCTCGATGAGGAGGAAGAGGATATAACAGTGGAAAATCCTGTAAAGCCAGACCATATCGAGGGAAGTGTAGAGTTTTCGCATGTACACTTTGGTTATAATCCTGACCAGATCATCATCAATGATTTTTCTGCAAAGGTAAAGCCGGGACAGCAGGTTGCTATCGTTGGACCGACAGGAGCGGGAAAGACTACCATGGTCAAGCTTCTTATGAGATTTTATGATGTAAGCTCAGGTGCCATTCTTGTAGACGGACATGATATCAGGGATTACAACAGAGCCGATCTGCGAGATGCATTCGGCATGGTATTGCAGGACACATGGCTCTTTAAGGGCACTATTATGGAAAATATCCGCTACGGCCGTCTGGATGCCACAGATGAGGAGGTCATCGCGGCAGCAAAGGCAGCACATGCGCATCACTTTATCCAGACATTGCCGGGTGGCTACGATATGGAGCTCAACGAGGATGCATCCAATGTGTCACAGGGACAAAAGCAGCTTTTGACAATAGCAAGAGCCATTCTTGCAGACAATCCAATCCTTATCCTTGATGAGGCCACATCCTCTGTCGATACACGTACAGAAATCCGTATCCAGAAGGCACTCGACAATCTGATGAAGGGCAGAACAAGCTTTGTCATCGCCCACAGGCTGTCTACTATCAAGAATGCCGATATGATTCTTGTCATGAAGGACGGAGACATTATCGAGCAGGGTACACACGATGAGCTTCTTGCAAAGAACGGATTTTACGCAGAGCTGTATAACTCTCAGTTTGAAGAATAGAGAAAGCACGGGTATCGTGCAGTTTTGCGAATATGCGTGGGCTGAATGGTTACATAAAATTAAAAAAAAATACGCTCTCGACAAAATTCGACAAAATGTGTTATCATAAAAGCATACAATTTGTTTTGACATGACAGTAATTGGCGGTATAGGAGAGTTTGATGAGCACTTTAAATGTCGCAGTAGCAGACGAAAAGAAAAACATGCAGAGTTTATTAAAGGGCATGGAGTTTTTAGGAACAGCAAGAAGTAGTGATGAAGCATACAACATGATAAACGGTAATGCCGGTTCTGATGTGGTACTTGTGTATGTAAAGAGAGCATCCGGTGACACTGAGCCACTTGATGATACATATATGGAGAAAAAATCCCTTGAGACACAGGTGACGGATATCATTCATGAGATAGGTGTTCCGGCTCATATAAAGGGATATCAGTATCTTAGGACTGCGATAGTGATGTGCGTTGAGGATATGGAAATGCTTAGCTCTATCACAAAGCTTTTGTATCCCACTATTGCAAAGAAGTACAAGACTACCTCAAGCAGGGTGGAGAGAGCCATAAGGCATGCTATCGAGGTGGCATGGAGCAGAGGCAGGATGGATACGATAGACTCCATGTTTGGATACACTGTAAACTATGGTAAGGGCAAGCCTACCAATTCGGAGTTTATTGCCCTGATTACAGACAAAATACGTCTAGGGATGTAAAAATCGTCATTATAGACAAATAAAACCACGTTTTGATAAATTTACTAGGCAAAATGTACTCCCGCGTGATATAATATAGTATACATTCTATTGGTTTCAGGATGTATACTATATTTTTTATCAGATTAATCGTTGTTTAAATAACTGTAATCTGGGGGAGGTTTCAGCATGGACAAAATGAAAATATTAATGGCCGCATCAGAGGCAATACCTTATATGAAGACAGGTGGACTAGCTGACGTAGTGGGATCTTTACCGAAATATTTTGACAAGGACAGATATGACGTGAGAGTTATACTTCCGAAGTACAAATGTATGGATGATAAATTACTGCCACAGCTTAAGTTCGTCTGTCATTTTTATGTCAATCTCAACTGGCGCAGGCAGTATGTGGGGATTTTTACATCGCAGTATGATGGTGTGACATATTATTTTGTCGACAATGAGTTTTACTTTGCAGGAGATAAGCCATACAACAATATATACGAGGATGTGGAGAAGTTTGCTTTCTTTTCAAAGGCGGTGCTTGAGGCTTTGCCGGTTATAGATTTTGCCCCGGATGTGATACATTGTAATGACTGGCAGACAGGACTCTTGCCGGTTTTTCTAAAGACAGTATACGGCTCAGACAATTTCTATGCCGGTATCAAGACAGTCTTTACCATTCACAATATGAAGTTTCAAGGGCGATGGAAGATTAAAGAGGTGGCTGATGTTACAGGACTTCCGGAGCATATTTTTAATTCAGGGGAGCTGGAGTTCTATGGTGAGGCTAATTATTTAAAGGGCGGCATAGTATATGCAGATGAGATTACGACTGTCAGTCCGACATATGCAGATGAAATCTGTACACCTGAGGGCGGAGAGGGCCTGGATGGCCTGATGCTTGAGCGGCGCAGGCATTTGAGAGGCATTGTAAACGGTATAGATTATGATGTCTTTAATCCTATGAAGGATACATATCTGGATAAGCATTTTTCTGTAAGGGAATTGAGTGGAAAGGTCGTTAATAAGCGTCAGCTGCAGGAGAAGTATGGTCTGGCTGTGGATAAGGATGTCATGCTGATTGGAATAGTTTCGCGTCTGACAAAGCAGAAGGGCTTTGATCTGGTGGCATATGTGATGGAGGAGATGCTTTCCACCATGAATGTACAGTTTATAGTGCAGGGCACAGGAGAGCAGCAGTACGAGGAGATGTTTAATTATTTCCATGGCAGGTATCCGCAGAAGCTTGGAGTATATATCGGTTACTCAGAGGAAAATGCACATGAGATATATGCAGGCTGTGACGCATTTCTCATGCCGTCTCTTTTTGAGCCGTGCGGCTTGAGCCAGCTCATGTCTATGCGATATGGTACGCTGCCTATAGTCAGGGAGACCGGTGGTCTTAAGGACACTGTAGTGCCGTACAATGAGTACGAGAATACGGGCGATGGCTTTTCCTTTGCCAATTATAATGCGCATGATATGCTGCATGTCATCAAATATGCTCTTGATGTGTTTGAAAACCATAAGGACAGATGGCAGGAGATGATGCAGCGCGCCATGAGGCATGACTTCTCATGGAAGGCATCTGCGAAAGAGTATGAGAAGCTTTACGACATGCTGCTTGGCAACTAGTACATCGTTCTGCAAATAACAGGCCAATAATTTTCATGAATTTCCAAATATGTTCTTAGAAAGTAAAATACCGGATACATATCTATGATATGATATCCGGTATTTTGTGTTATCGGGTTATATGATTATCAGTAGACAGTGTCTGTTTTACTATCGTATATGTAGTACCTCTCGCCGAGTACTTCCTCGTCGCGTACCTCTGTAGAGTTTACCTCACAGATGAATTCGCTTAGGTTGCAGACATCTATATCGCTATCCAGCGGCATTACCAGAAATTCATGGATACTGCTTGGTATGAGCAGCATATTGCCGCCGAGCTTTTTTGCCAGCGAGCTTAGCACACCCGGGTAGAGTATGGCGGATGCCCCGTTTGTCTGCCTGCTGTTTGTAAGGATATACATAGGCAGGCTGTCAAAATCACAGACTGCGCGCATCTGATTGGCATAGCCCGGACATTTTTTGGCAAGAAACTCTGCCATGTTGATTATTGAGCATGGAAGTATCCTTGGTGTATTTTGCATTGAGGCGCGGATTAGTGTTTCTGTATCTATGCCCCAGCGTGACAGAAGCGCATCTGTGACTGTAATGGTGCCAAATTCAGGCAGTTGCGCTCCTACATATACTTCAAATATGATGGCAAAATCCAGATATTTGATATAGGGCACGTCCTTTAGCTGCTTTTGGTTTTTGTCGTAGCTTATGAGCTGGAAAATTATTTTCTCCTTTACCTTGGAAAAATCATCACAGAAGCTTATGTCAAAATCTTCAGTTGGCTTGAAATCATTGTAGGTGGATAAAATTGCATCGAGAATAGAATCAATGGATACACCATCAAGATACCAATGGTAGTAAGGATTGAGATAAATAGTCGGTGCTATATTGAATTTGGGATTGATAATCACCAATCCGTCGTAGATCATCCCGTTGTTCTTTTTGACAGGATGGATGGTAAGCTTGAAATTATTGTCAAGTCTTGCGGTTATTTCTGTTTCTATAGTATGTAAAAACTCCGTGTATTTCATGAATCTCCTTGCGGAGCATAAAAATATCGGATCTCGTGGAAAAGTAAAACCCACGAAGCAGGGCGCTTCGTGGGTTTTACTCTATCATTGTTTGTTGAAGTTTGCAATATGTATTTTTGTACAATTTTTAGACTTCATTTTTGTGACATCATACAAAATATAGCTGCGCAATCCATTTTTAATCCGATTTGAGCCTCTGCCACAGTGTGTTGTAAAGTGTTGCGTCATCATCATTTAAAGCTCTGTATACTTCACAGTTTTTGAGCATATCGGAAGGCGGATTAATCGCCTCATTTTCCTTCGTTTCTGCATCCTGGTTGTCGATGACAGACTGGATAGGTGATGCATAGTATACATATTCAAAGTTGAGCTGTGCCGGCTCATCACTGCAGATATAGTTCAAAAATTCCTGCGCGCCCTCTTTATTCTTGCATGTCTTTGGAATAAACCATGAGTCAATCCAGAGGTTTGAGCCCTCCTTTGGCACGATATAGTCCAGGTTATCGTTTTCAGCCATGGCGGCAGCTGCCTCACCGGAGTAGCACACTGCGATTGCTGCATTTTCAGCAACCATCTCATCACAGGTTTCATCCACGTAGTAGGCGAGCACATCACTGCTTTGTTTGTTTAGTATATCAAATGCTTCATCGAGCTTTGCTGTGTCTGTCTCGTTTATCGAGTAGCCAAGTGTGCGAAGGGCGGGAGTAAAGGCATCACGGACAGAATTAATCATAATCATGTTGTCCTTGTATTTGCCGTTCCACAGGCAGTCCCAGGTATTTAGGTCTGATGCATCAGCCATCTTTTTATTGTATAGTATGCCGAGTGTGCCGTAGAAATAAGGCACAGTATACTCATGTGTCGGGTCAAAGGATGCGGACATGTCGATTATATCCTGATTTACATTTTGATAGTTTGGCATTGAGCTGTAGTCTATCTTGTTGACCTCACCCTCACTTATGAGCTTCTCGATGATGTAGTCAGAGGTGCAGATGACATCGTAATCGATGGCACCGGACTTGTACTTTGTGTACATCTCCTCTGGCTCCTCGTATTCCTCGTATTTAACGGTGATTCCGGTTTCCTGCTCGAAGCTGTCGATTACTGATTCATCGATGTATTTACCGTAGTTTAGCACTGTTATGGCATGGTCATTGTTTGTGCTTCCGGCGCTTATCGTAAATACCGAAAAGCAGCCGATTACGAGTACTGCAACAATTGCGATGCTCACACTACGCTTTACGATGCGCAGCTTTTTAGCCCTTGCAGGCTTCTTTGAGGCGCTGACAGGTATCCGGTTTGAGTTGATGTTTACCACAACCAAAAGCAGCAGCACTGTGAAGAAAAGTATGGTTGACAGAGCATACAGCTCCGGTTTTACACCCTTTTTCAGCTCTGTGTAGAGCATGGTTGAGAGTGTGTTTACTCCGGCACCCTTCGTAAAGTAGGTGATGGAGAAGTCATCGAGTGACATTGTGACCGCCATCATAAAGCCGGAGAACACTCCGGGGCTTATTTCAGGCCAGGTGACCTTGAAAAATGCATATAGAGGTGATGCGCCCAGGTCAAGTGCGGCCTCATAGGTGTATTTGTTGGTCTGCTTGAGCTTTGGAAGCACATTGAGTATCACATAAGGAATATTGAACGTGATGTGTGCGATAAGCACTGTCACAAAGCCCAGATTCATGAATTTTACAAACAAAAGCATCATTGAGATACCGGTCACGATATCTGCATTGAGCATCGGGATGTTTGTAGCGCCCAGATAGATTGTCTGGTTACGTTTCTTCATGGCGCTTATACCCATGGCTGCGAGAGTTCCTATTATTGTAGAAATCACAGCTGCAAGCAGCGTAATCTGCAGTGTTGTAGAAAATGCCGACATAATCCGCTCACTCTGAAAGCACTTTATGTACCAGTCGAGCGTGAAGCCTCCCCATTTAACCTTGGATTTGGAGTTGTTGAAGGAGAGTACTATTAATACAACGATAGGTAGATACAGAAACAAAAAAATCAGTCCCATATATACCCTGGATGCTATTTTTTTTACCATAATGCGCTCTGGTCTCCTTCCTTATCAAACAGATTGACGAGTGCCATGCTGATTAATACGAATACCATGAGCACGAGTGAGAGACCGCTTCCTGCGCCCCACTGCGAGCCATGGACGAAATCCTGTTCTATGATATTTCCGATGAGCAGGACCTTGCCGCCACCGAGTATCTGTGAGATGGCAAAGGATGTGAGTGATGGCACGAAAACCATTACGATTCCGCTTATGACACCGGAAACTGTAAGTGGCAGTATAATCTTGAAAAGTATTGTGACTTTGTTTGCACCGAGGTCAAGAGCCGCCTCAATCCAGTCGTTTTTGATTCTGGTCATGGAGTTGTATATAGGCAGCAGCATGAATGGCAGAAAGTCATAGACCATGCCAAGCACGACTGCTCCGGAGGTATTCATGATGTTGAAGCCCGGCAGTCCGAGAGTGGTGAGTATCGAGTTGATGACACCGTTTTTGGACAAAAGCTGCTTCCATGCGAGTATTCGAAGCATAAAGTTCATCCACATAGGAAGCATGAAAACAAATACAACAAAGCTTTGGTTTTTAATCTTTAAGCCGTTTAAAATCATCGCAAGCGGATAGGACAGCACCAGGCATATTATGGTGCATATGATTCCAAGCCGTAGGGATAAAAGCAGTGCCTTGATATTGGTGTGCTGCGCTATTGCAGCCACATATTCAAATGTGAAGCCTCCGTCAGAGCTTTTAAATGCATAGTACACAATCATGAAAAGCGGAAGTATGATAAATCCGATAATCCATATGAGGTACGGCCCTGCGAGCAGCTGTTTCTTTATTTTAGACATCTATCTCCACCGCCTTTTCATCTGAGGACTCAGGCTTGTGCATTACCTGGATATTAAATGGAATCACCTTGATACCCACATGACTGCCGACCTCTACATATTTGGTGGTGTGTACCATCCAGTCGTAGCCGTTTGCCTTTACCTCAAGCTCATAGTGCACTCCCTTGAAGATATTTGACACGACATCGCCCTGCATGTAGCCGTCCTCCGCAGGCACCAGCTCCACATCCTCCGGGCGGATGACTATATCGACAGGCGTGTTCTCACCAAAGCCCTCGTCCACACAAGGCATCTTTACACCGAGTATCTCGACAAGCTTATCCTTTATCATAACACCGTCGATTATATTACTGTGCCCGATAAAGTCAGCGACAAAGGCATTTTCAGGCTCATTGTAAATGTCCTCTGGTGTGCCAATCTGCTGGATATAGCCCTGATTCATGACTACGATGGTGTCAGACATGGTAAGCGCCTCCTCCTGGTCGTGTGTGACGTAGACGAAGGTGATACCGAGCTCATTTTTGAAGCGGATAAGCTCATACTGCATGCTCTGGCGCAGCTTTAAGTCGAGAGCGCCAAGCGGCTCGTCTAACAGCAGTACCTTAGGCTCGTTTACAATAGCTCTTGCAATAGCGATACGCTGCTGCTGGCCTCCGCTAAGAGAATCCACAGAGCGGTTTTCAAAGCCGTCGAGATTGACTAGCTTTAATGCATACTTTATTTTGTCATCTATGTAAGCCTTGCTTTTTTTCTTTATTTTAAGACCAAACGCGATGTTTTCAGCTATTGTCATATGAGGGAAAAGAGAGTATTTCTGGAAAACAGTGTTCAGATTTCTCTCGTTTGCAGGCACATTTGTGATGTCCTTTGAATCAAACATGATTTTTCCCTTGTCCGGTGTCTCAAAGCCACCGAGCATGCGAAGTGTGGTGGTCTTTCCGCAGCCTGATGGTCCAAGCAGCGTCAGAAACTCATTCTCCCTGATGTATAGATTTAAATCGTCGAGTACAACATTGCCGTTGTATGACTTTGTGATATCGATAAAATCAATTAATTTCTTTCCCATGGTGTAAACCTTTCTCATGTAATTATAGTACTGGTAGGACCTGTATGTTTATAATTTGCTGCTGTACACACTAAAAATGTGGCCGGCAGTAATTACAGCCCTATAAAAGAGCTTCTGCAGTGGAAGCGTCAGAAGCTTGGAGGATTGCTGACCCATATGAGCATGGCATCCTTTGAAGACTTATTTTCAATAAAATGCTTCTTACCGGCTTTAAAATAAAAGGACTCACCGGCCTTTACGGTGTGCACCTTGCCACCATAGCAAAGCTTCACTGTGCCCTTTATCACATATCCAAACTCCTCACACTCCTGAGGCAGATATATTTCAGAACTGCCACCCGGATGAAGAGTGAGCCTGACAGGCTCCATGGAGCGGGTCTGTGCGTTTGGAATGATCCATTCCACCTTGCTGTTTTTTTCCTCGTCAATTTTCTCGAAATAGTCGTTTGCCTTGTATACAATCTGCTCAGGCTCCGAATCTGTAAAAAACTCCGCCGGTGTCATACCCAGGCACTGGATAATATCAAGCAGGGTGCCGACTGACGGTGAATTCTGATTTCGCTCGAGCTGGGAGATAAATCCCTTCGTCAGCTCAGCCCTGTCAGCAAGCTCCTGCTGGGTAAGTCCGTACTGGATACGAAGCTCCTTCATACGATGTCCGATATCCATGTTTACTTCCTTTTCTAATACATTTTATGCTATATTTACTGTAGGTTTAATAATAGATTTTTTGTTTACTAAAAATAAACCCTATCTCTTATACACATCTCCGAGC
>ENA-OYBU01000037-OYBU01000037.1-human-gut-metagenome-genome-assembly--contig:-NODE-37-length-57814-cov-8.903097_pt1 | contig 57814 bp, 60 predicted proteins | sample MGYA00244624_ERZ652861 | MGnify/ENA primary metagenome ERZ652861 (study PRJEB26926, sample SAMN06164691) | human gut metagenome | biome: ENVO:00009003; feature: ENVO:2100002; material: ENVO:00002003... | reverse complement strand
GAAGCCTTGTATCCCCGTCCCTTGCTGCGGCAGTCATAAATGGTAAGTATGTAAATGCGGTACCTCTCTACCGTCTTGAAAAAGAATTCGAAAGGTACGGGCTTGCCATTACCAGACAGAACATGGCGAACTGGATGATCCGTCTTGGGGAAGAATATCTGGGAACCATGTATGATTATCTGCATAAACTTCTGTATGATTATCATGTGATACAGGCAGATGAGACTCCTGTACTTGTAAATAAGGACGGGCGTCCTGCCGGCAGCCAGAGTTACATGTGGGTGTACCGGTCCGGCTTTATGTACCGGGATCGTCAGATCATCCTTTATGAATACCAGAAAACGCGTAATGCATCCCATCCCCGGGAATTCCTGAGGGATTACACCGGGATCTGTGTTACGGATGGGTACCAGGTATATCATACATTGGAAAAGGAGCGTGAAAATCTGAAGATTGCAGGCTGCTGGGTTCACTGCAGGCGCAGGTTTAACGATGCACTGGAAGTGATACCAAAAGCACACCGAAAGGAATCAATCCTGCATCTGATCATGAAACAGATACAGGCCATTTACCGGGAAGAGGGAAAACTGTCTGATTTTTCTACGGAAGACAGGCTTATGCAGCGTCAGCTTGTGGTAAAACCACTGGTGGATGCTTTCTTTGCGTACCTGAAACAGAATGAACCTAAGATTCCAAAGAACGGTAAAATACGGGAAGCATTTACATATGCACTGAACCAGGAAAGCTACCTGAAAGTTTTTCTGGAAGATGGGGATGTTCCAATAGACAACAATGCCAGCGAACGTGCGATCCGTGGATTCTGTATAGGGAAGAAAAACTGGGAGATGATCGATACGGTCAATGGAGCCAATAGTTCAGCGATCATCTACAGTATCGCAGAAACTGCAAAGGCGAATAACCTGAAACCTTTCGATTATTTCGAATATCTGCTTACGGAGATTCCCAAACATGTAGATGACAAAAACACAGATTTTCTTGCAGAACTTCTGCCATGGTCAGATATGTTGCCCGAAAACATTAGAAAGCCGCAAAAAGCCAGCGGAAAATAAACAGACCGCAAAAGCGGTCTGCTATTTGTCAAGGTACTCGTATTCTACCGTTTACGTTCAGAAAGAACACAGAGATGTTTAACTGATTGTCCCTGGCCGTTCCCAGGATCTTATATTAATGCAGCAAGCTAAATTAGAGAACCGCATACCTATCTGAAAAATGGATAGGCTGTGCGGTTACTTTTTTGGAGGAAAGAGATGTATACGATTACTTTAGAGGTAAATCAAATTTGTAATTTACGATGCGACTATTGCTATCTTGGAGAGAAAACAAATCAGATAATGCCCGAAGAAATTGCCTGTAAAGGGATAGAAATAGCTTTTCTAAATGTAGAAAAGCATAAGGATAAAAGCTTGTGGGTTGATTTTGTAGGAGGAGAAGCGTTAATTAGTTTTGCACTTTTACGGAAATTGGTCGAACATATTGAAGAGGAGGCTGCGAAACGAACAATTGCGGTTTCTTATTCCATTACCACGAATGGTACAATTATGAATAATGAAATTTTGGAATGGTTAGTAAATAATAGAGTTCATTTAAAATTGAGCATAGATGGAACAATGGAAACTCATGACAGAAATCGCAAAACAAAACATGGTATAGGAAGTTATAGGAATATAATGCAGAATATAAGTTACTTTAGAGAGTACGAAGAGAGAACAAAACAATATATTCAGGTCGCTCATGTAGTTACTCAGAATAATTACTGGGAAGCTTTTAAGTCTGTTAAACATCTAGTAGAAGATTTACATTTTAGTATCGTAGATTCTTCTATAGATGTTACACATAGGTGGACTGTTGAGCAATTAGATAAATTGGGGCAGGAATGGGAAAATATTTTATGTTATTATATAAAGAAAAAAGAGAACGGACAAGCATTTTTGTGGGCACCAATATTGGATTTAAAAAAATATGGAGAAGAATACGTGAATTCCGGATTCTGTGGAGTGGGGTTAATCCAAATATATGTGAAAACAGATGGTGGGATTTATGGATGTGCAGCTAATTTAGAGTCTAGTGGGTGTTTAGGAGATGTGGGGAAAGGTTTCTCCGTAAGAAAAATAAAAGAATATCGGGAATTAGCAAACCAAAGTAATGCTTGTTTAAAGTGTAATATACATGCCAAATGTCAGAGCTGTAAATGTATTATGAACAATCTATCATACAGTAATCAGATAAATGGATATAATCCAGATATGTGCTATTTTGAAAAGAAAAAAATAACTTTATGGAATAAGTATGATAAAAAAATAGGATAAAATAAACTTGATAAATTAGTAAAAATGCGTTATTTTTATTATAAGACATCGTAAATACTTGTTTTGCTGGTATTTGATTGAAAATCATAGTAAAAGTGGTGATAAAAATGAATATAATTAGGAAGAAACGTAAGGAATTGGGAATTTCTCAAAGCGAATTAAGCGAAAAATTGGGAACTAGTCAGCAAACAATCAGTAGGATTGAGAAGGCGAGGATTGAAAATATACCTTGTAACCTTCTGATAAAATTGGCAGATATATTCCATGTTCCTGTCGATATTCTTATTTATGAAGAAAAGAATAATTTGTTTAGTTCACAGGGAGAAGAATTGTGGGAAATATATAAGCAACTTGATGAGGCAAATAAGACCACTTTGCTAACGCTTGGCAGGAGATTAAGTGAAGCACAAGTAGAAAATATGTTTAAAAGACAAATGGGTGATGAAAGTGATAAAAATAGCGATATGTGATGACGAAAAATGTTTTATAGATACAATAGAAAAAATGTTAAAAGTTTATGAAAAGAAAAATGAGCAGGATTTTATAATAAAAAAATATACTAAGCCATTGCAGTTAATGGAATCTTTAAAAGAAGAATTCCAGATTTTCTTTTTAGATATAGAAATGCCAGCTATGGATGGTATGGAATTAGTGGATATTATAAGAAAGCATGATGAAAAGTCAATTGTTCTTTTTGTGTCTTCGCATAATGAATTTGTGGGAGCTGGATATAAGTATGACGTGCAAAATTTTATTACGAAGCCGATTACACAAGTCCAAATAAATTGTGAAATGAACCGGGCACTACGAAAACTGAATACATATGAACAGAGATATATTGCAGTAAAAAATGAAAAAGGTTATTTTAAACTATTTCTTTCAGATATCGAATATATTGAAACAATAAATCGGAAAGTACTGTTTCATTTAAGAAGTGGAAAGAAAGAAGCAGGATATTTTAAGATGAAAGATTTGGAAGAACGATTAGAACAGTTCTTCTTTGTTCGTTGCCATAACGGAATTATTGTCAATGTAGATTGCATAGAATCATTATATGATCTCACTGTAACACTTTATTCTGGAAACAAAATATATATTACACGTTCCAGAAAACAGAACCTTATGAAGAAAATGGCGGAACGGGGAGGAGCTGTTTAAGGTGCACGGACAAGTTATATTAAAAAACATATTTTCTGTACTCAATATTTTATTAATATTATATCTCATGCTCGGTGAAAGAAAAAGTAGAAGGTATAATGCTGTAAGGAGTAGGTATTCGTTAATTATTTGCGTTGTGAGTTTAGTGCTTTTTAGAATGATGGCGAATGGAGCAGAACTACATATTGTATATAATTATGTAAGCATTATCATTATAGTTATGATTATAGGACATTTTCTATTCCAGTATAGTATAAAATATTGTTTATTACTTGGGAGCGTTTTCTTATCAGTTATACTTTTAGGTCAACTGATTAGTTGCATTTTTTTCTATAGATATAGTAGTGATGGAATATTAGCAGATCTGTCTGAAAAATATCAAATCCATATGATTTTGATTGCTGAAATAGTAATTATTATTGGGAATTTGGTAATAAAAAAGATTGTAAATAAAATCCCATTATTACTTTCTGGACTGAACGTTGTTACAATTATTATTCCGTTGTTTATCAATATAGTAGTAATGGCAATATGTGCGGATCAGTTATATAACGACAAAAGGATGATTGTTGACAATGTATGGTCAATAATAACTATTATAGTTGTGTGTATTGTGGTGTTTATGGGGACGGTTTGTAATATTGTTGTTCTTGAAAATTATTTGAATGTTAAAAAGATTGAGAATGAAAAGAACTTGCAGATTAGCGAGATGAGTTTACAATACGATTATTATATGAAACAATCCAATGATATGGAAAACATTAGAAAGATTTCTCATGATATTAAAAATCATTTGGAGGCATTAAGAGAGAATGTGGATTATCAACAGAAGCAAGAATACATAGATGGAATTGAAAGTAAGTTGGACATTTATCAAAGCTATTATAAAACAGGCAATGCATTTCTTGATAACCTATTACATGCAAAAAGACTGGAAGCTCTTGAAAAAAAGATTGAGTTTAAAGTATTTACAGACTTTACACCATTTAAGCGAGTTAAAAATGAAGATCTATGTGTGATTGTCTCAAATACAATCGACAATGCACTACGAGAATGCCAACTCATGAAAGCGGATAATCCGAAAATAGAATGTTTAGTACAGCTAAAGGCTAGAAAAATAAAAGGATTTCTATCTATTATATGTGAAAACAGTTTGAGAGAAAGCCAGGCAGAAGCTTTACGTGGAAATTCGGTAATGGAAACATCAAAGGAAGATAAAAAAAATCATGGATTTGGAGTGAAGAATATTAGGCGTGTTGTGAGAGAATATGGGGGAGAGGTATCATTTAATGTGGTGGATGATATGTTTTCAGTATCGATTCTTATTCCTATCGAAGTATAGAATAATAAGTGGTATTTACGAAAGTAAGTATCACTTTTTTATATCCAAATAAGGTTAAAAAAACGCAATTTAGTCAAATATTGTTTTCTTTTTTAAATTAAGATGTAAGATAAAGAAAAAAGAAGAGGAGGCATGGGTATGCGAAAAAAAATGAAACTATTTATTGCCATGGTATCAGTGGGGGCTTTATTGGGAACGATGCCAGTTATGGCAGCGGAACAGCCAGAACTTCCAACGAAAGTGCAGGATATTGCGAATGGTTCAGATGAACTTTACGGGGAAGGAGTTCCGATTGAGCATGGTACAAATCCAGATGAAAGATTTTCGTCTGGCGGGGTAGATCATACACATCAGTATATTGTTGCAAACGCACTTAAAATTCTGAGCAATGATAAAGGAAATAGTGCATTCAATGGTGAGCTGAACTCATCTATCCTTATGGAGGCAACCGACTGGCCGGATAAACTTGGAAATGAAACAGATGCAGGAACTTTTGCAGGACACTTTTATGATCCTGATACTGGAAAAAACTGGCTTGGCCAAAAATCTCCGACAGCTAGGACAAGAGCAGAGTCATATTTTCAGGCAGCAGTAAATGCGTATCGTGCAGGGGATGTACAATTGGCTATGTCAAACTTAGGAAAAGGCACCCATTATGTATCGGACTTAAACGAACCGCATCATGCATCGAACTTGACAGCGATAAACAGCAATCATTCCGCTTTTGAAAAATATGTTGATAAAAACCGTAAATCTTACACAATAGCAGGTAGTTCGTTTGGTTCCTCCGTATATACAACCGCATTAAATACATCAACAGGAGATTTGATGTATTCTGCAGCAAAATATGCGAAAGGGCTTGTGGCGGAGGCTCAAAAGGAAAGTTCCTATGATAGTGCAGGTAGAAAATCTGTACAGCATGCTATACAGACGGTAACTCAATATATGTATAAATTTGGTAAGGAAGTTGGAATTTATAAATAATGTTAAAAAGGTCTTGGTATTGAGAAATCAAATGCCAGGATCTTTTGGATAATCAAACTTCGTGAGGGTTTGCCAAACTTAATGAGGGTCTCATTAATTTTTGATAGGAGTTAATGAGGGTTCTTCGTGAGGGCCTAGTTTGAGGGTTTATTATGAGGGTCTGGTGAAGTATGCCAGATTCTTACCATTTATCTGGCTTGATTATTATTCATCATAATAAGAAAACCTGTCAAGGATGCGTGTTCGCACTGTATTGCAGCAAGTCCTTGACAGGTATTTTTATTATGATATTTTGAGTGAACAAGCAGATCAAAGGAGAAAACCCTCACGATGTCCCCTCAAACCAGCTCATCATAAACGCCCCTCATGAAAAACCCTCACGAACATAGCCACTCAAAAAGTTTGATTACCCGATCTTTTTTAGAGTAAGCACTGAAATATATAAAATAAGCAAATTATATGGATAAATGTAAAAAGTTGGTTACAATTATTTTTAAAATACAAGCAAAGGAGAAATATTAATGTTTAGTTTTACGCTTTATATAACGACAGATTGTAATTTTAAATGCCAGTATTGTTATGAGGATTACCATAACCATTATCAGTTAAATGAAAAAACACTTGTAGACTCTTTGGAGTTTATGATGAATTATGGGGATAGAGGTAAAGTCTTAATTGATTTTTTAGGCGGTGAGCCTTTGCTGAAGAAAGATTTAATTTACCAGGCAGCATCCTATATCCAAAGTAATTATCCGGAAAGGGAAGTAAAGTATTATATTACTACCAATTGTTCCCTGATGGATGATCAGTTCATTGCATTTATGAAAGAAAATCATTTTACAGTACGTCTTAGTTTTGATGGGAATAAGGAAACCCATGATTTGAACAGGGTTGCGAAAGATGGAGTTTCTTGCTATGACAAAATTTTTGAGAATATCATGAAGATAAAGGATAGTGGTTTGAATTTTTCTGTAAGAATGACGGTCACAGAAAATACCATTCCGCATATGTTCGAAAACATCTGTTATCTGCATGAGCATGGTCTGGATAACATCGGTATGATTATGGATGTATATTTAAAAATATCTGATGATCTGAAGATAGAATTTGAGAAGCAGGTGGGACAAATTTTGCAGTACTATTTGGATGAGGCAGCATCGGGCAGAATTTTTAACATAGATCAATTTGATGGAAAAATGTTTAATATGTTGTGTGATTTTGGAAACTGCTTTGGTATGTGCGATGCTGGAATTGGAAATTTCAAGATTTTTCCGAATGGTCAGATATACCCGTGTGGATTTCTTACAAGCAATGAAAAATATTGTATAGGCAATATTAAGGAAGGTGTTGATATAAGGAAGGCAAAATTAATAGCGATATCTAATTTTGATAAAACCGATCCGAAGTGTAAGGGATGTACAATCCGAGATTTTTGTCATGGTATGAAATGCGGATATATGAATTTTATCAATACAGGGAAGATTAATGTACCATCGGATGCAGAGTGCATCTTTGAACATATCTTTTATAAGGCAATGGTACAAATTCTTGGATATTATTTACAGCAGCCGATTGAAATAATTAGAGAAAAATTAGGCGTGTATATAGACTATATCCAGGAGGAAAATTTAAAATTCAGTGAGTTTGGTGAGAAGATTGCCCAGAGGTTAAAAGATGAAAAGTAAAAATAAACGTGCATATCTTGGATTTTTAAAAGAGTATGCTTTTAAGAAAAAGCTACTACCTTATTACATTTTAACGATAGCAATAATTGTATTGACAGCTGGGGTTTCTTTGGTGCGTCCAGAACTGCAAGGAGAAGTGATAGATGATTTGGGAAATCCGCAAAGTACCAGTTTATCTGCGTTTATGTTCCTTCTGGCGGTGTTCCTGGGAATGGTACTTCTAAACTACCTTATGAATTATGTACAGCGTTATGTTGTGGCTGTCATATCGGAAGAGATAGCAGCAGATATGCGACAAAAGGTAGAAGATAAATTATCAACAGTAAGTGTAAATTTTTTTGAGAAGATAAAGCTAAGTGACATTTTGCTAAAAGTGGATAAAGATGTTTCAGCAGTGAAACAATGTGGTATCACAAGCATTATTACACTGATTTCTAATATTGTTATCCTGGTAGTGGTTCCTCCGTATATGTTTTCTATCCATAAGGGAATTGCCGTATCTAATATTATTTTACTTGTCAGCGTTCCTTTTATCAGCAGAATTCTTGGAAAATTGATACAGGAAACCAGTAGTCAAGTTCTGGAAGGATACAATAGTATCACCAGTGTGCTAACAAATACCTATGATAATTGGTTTATTACAAGACTCTTTCAATGTGGGCAATATGTGCATGATAGGTACTTTGAGAACAACCAGAAATATAAAAAAGAGACGAATCGCCAGAATTTATTGTACATATTGAATACATCTACGATACTTGTAATTCAGTTTATTGGAACAGTCATAATTTGGGTAGTAGGTGCACAAGAAGTATTTAAAGAGAATATGACCATAGGTACCATTATGGCATTGATGAATTACCAAACAATTATTATGAATCCTATTATTGGAATTGCACAATTTGCTAACGAGTACCATACAGCCGTAGTTTCCTTAAAGGATATCAATGGTCTGCTTCAGTATCCGGATCAGAAACAAGGAGATGGAGAGGAAGTAACAACAGTTAACAACATTTCCTTAGAAGAGATGAGCTTTTCTTATACAGAGTCGAATAAGAAGGTATTTGACCGGCTCAATTTGAAGTTCGAAAAAGGCACTCTTTACGGAGTTCATGGAAAAAGTGGACAAGGCAAAAGCACTCTGTTCAAAATTATAACAGGTGTGTATCAACCGACAAAAGGAAAAGTAGTTGTGAATAACACAGATTTGCAGGAATTAGATATTAACAGCTATTGGAAAAATACAGGATATGTTATGCAGCGTACACAGTTCTTCAATGATACGGTAAGACGGAATATGGGATTACTACATATTGTTTCGGAGGAAGAAATGGATACAGTGGCAAAGTGCTTGGATTTGTATGATGAAATCCATACTTTAGAAATGGTATGGGATACCGAGATAAAGATAGATCCATGCAATTTCTCAGAGGGACAAAGGCGGCGTTTGGATATTATGAGGAATATTTTGAAAAATTCACAAATTCTGATTTTTGACGAAGCGACAGCGAATATTGATGAAAAGCGAAGAGGGCGTTTTTACCAATTATTGCATGAATTATCAGGGGATAAAATTATTATTTTTTCTACGCACAATCTGGAAGAATTGCGAGAGGCAGATGTTATTGTGGATTTGGAGAAGCTACATAATAAGGCAGGTGAGTGAAAAGTGAGGATAGGTGTTTTGGATTCCAATGGATCTTTTGATAATCCTTTTTTTCAGGATAAGAAAATTGTAAAAATAGACTACAAGTGGAAAGACCAGGCATACAGCAAAGATGCCTTTGGATTTACCCATGCAGAATATGTCTGTTCTTTTATTTTAAAGGAAAACCCAGAAGCTGAAATTGTTCTGGTACCCATTGTGAGGAAGAACAAAAAGAGTACGGTTCTGGATATGATAGAAGGTATTGAATTACTGATAGAGGAACAGGTAGATATAATCAATATGAGTATGGGAGATGAGTACAAGTATCACAAAGAAATCGAGGAAGTGTGTAGGGCTGCTACAGAAAAGGGTATTTTGATTGTGGCTGCATATTCCAATCAGAAAGCAGAAGCAACCTATCCAGCTTCCTTCCCCTTTGTAATGGGGGTAAGATGCCTGGATATGGAGTATCCGGTACAAGTGCTTCAATATGATGAAAAGAAAAATGATGTAATTTTTTCTTGTGGGCTTTTCTTTTTATACCACTTAGGAATACCGGTGCTACATCCAGGAAATAGCCTTGCCTGTGCTGTAGTAACAGGCTATTTGAGTAACTATGAGAAACAGTATCAACAGGCAATTTTACAGTTTACTCTTAACACTTTGAATAAGTATTATCCATATCAAACATTGAAGCAGAAACAGTGTTATTTTCTAACGAACCGTATAGAAGAACCTTTAGAGCAGCGTTTCATACGGGAAGTTACGAGAACAGAGAGATGTGATACTTTTGAAAGTGGAATGGAAAAATTGAGAAATAAAAAAACAGCAGAGCAGTATCCGGTGCTATTTATTGATCACAACAATTATCAGGAAATATGTGAGTATAAAGAGAGAATCAGGGGATATGCCATGGAACATCCGGAAACAGAAATTGTATTGCGATATCCCTTATTTAATATGGTGGAAAGATTGGAGTTTCAGAAGAAAACAAATAGTAATCTGAACCAATTTACAGTTTAGAGAAGACCATAGTTTAAATGACTTAGAACTGCGAAGTGACAAAGCGGTCATATAATATAATTTATTTAAACTTAGAAGAAAAATGGGAGGTATTTATAATGAAAAGTAAAATGAATGAGTTTATTAAGCTTACAGAGGGAGAAAAAGTGGCTTTAATTGATCCAGTAGGAAAAGTCTGCTTGGGGGTAAGTAAAAGATTTGCAGATAATTTAGATAAACCAGAGTTTCAGGAAAAGTTATTCCCTGTATGGAAGAAGCAAAGTGAATTTATAAAAGGAATAGAAAATAAGCGTGAGAGAATCAATACCGTATATTTGATGGTAACTAGGAAATGCAATATGAATTGTAAGTTTTGTGCAATTAGTGCAAATGATAAATTGCGTCCAGAAAAAGAATTTAAGCTGGAGGATATACAGAATAAGGTGATTCCATTCTTTCAGGAAAACAAACCACATAAAATGATTCTTACGGGTGGAGAACCACTCATTAAAGATAAAATTGTGGAAATCGCAAAAGCTTTAAGAAATGGTTTGACTTGTCCTATTACACTGCAGAGCAATGGTCTTGCTATTACCCAGGAATTAACAGAACAGCTCAAAGGATATATAGACGAAATTGATTTCAGTACCATGCATATGTTTGGAACGCCTGAAAAGGAGCAGCAACTAATTGATCATATCGAGATGTGTCAGCAAGCTGGAATAAAGGTGGTTCTTAGTTTCATTTATGAGAAAACCAATGAAGAGAATCTGTATAGATTGATTGATATAGCTGCTAGATATGACATTGATGTTCTTTTTAATATTGTTTCATCCGTAGGTAGGGCGAAAGAAAATTCTGAAATTTTAACAGATATGGAACATCTTGATATGAACCTGAAAATAGCGAAATATATATTAAAACAGGGATATGAAGATAAAAAAATAGGGGGAGCCTTTTATCAAAGAATTCAGGTAAGAAGTTCTTGTGGAGGTTATGGAAAAGTCATGGCGATTTTCCCGGAAGGAGACATTTATATGTGTCAGTGTATGGAGCAGAACCAGGTTAGAATGGGAAATATACTTATAGATAGTTATGAAAAGATTTTAAAAACTCAAGACTATTTGTTAAAGCAAGATGAAATAAAGAAGTTGTTTTGTGTTGACAATAAGGAAATATGTAAGAAATGTGATTATCGTTATATATGTGGTGGAAAATGTATGGCTTCGAAAAGCGAATATGATTATAAATGTACTTATGCAAAAGCAATGTTTAAATATGTACTGTTTTATTATCAGCCCAAGGATAAAAAAAGTGAAAATTTAGAAAAATATGTACAGTATCTTGAAAAAATTAAAAAAACTACAAAAAGAGATGGAAAATCCATCTAGGAAGAAAAAAGGTTGATTTAAACAATTTTTATTAACATAAATAAAATATTGTGGTATTTAATACTACATAGATAGCAATAATGGGAGTACACAAAAATGTCTAAATTTAACGTTGAAATATTTGAGGGGGTTGATGTATGGATAATATTCTTGAAGTAAGGAAACTTTCAAAATCATATGGAGATAAAAAGGCAGTTGAGAATATAAGTTTCGAGATACATAAGGGGGATATTTTTGCATTTATCGGTCCCAACGGAGCAGGGAAAAGTACAACGATTCGTTCTGTTGTCGGTTCTCTCGAATTTGACAAAGGTGATGTGGTGATATGCGGACATTCTGTGAAAGATGAACCGATTGAGTGTAAAAAAAATCTTGCATATATACCGGATACGCCAGATATATATGAACATTTAACGGGGATTCAGTATTTGTCATTTATTGCTGATGCGTTTAGAATAAGCAATATAGAGCGCAAGAATAAGATTAGAGAATACGCAGATAGATTTGAAATGAGTAATGCACTAGGAAATCTAATTTCATCCTACTCACATGGAATGAAACAGAAGATTAGTATCATTGCAGCTATGATTCACAGCCCCAAATTAATGGTGTTGGATGAACCTTTCGTAGGGTTAGATCCGAAAGCTGCTGTCACTTTAAAGATGGTTATGCATGAGCTTTGCGAGAAAGGGGGAGCCATATTTTTTTCTACCCATGTATTGGAAGTTGCACAGAATCTATGTAATCGTGTTTCTATGATCCAGAACGGTAGGATTATTCTGAGCGGAAACATGGAGGAGCTTGTCAGGGATCAGTCATTGGAAGAACTGTTTATGGAGAAAATTGACTGATGGTGTTTGTAGAAGGAGATGCACTAAATATTAAAGGAAATGATTATTATGAATAAAAATAGTAAACTGATACTTCAAAACCTGATAAGAACGACAAGTGGGTTCAATGTTATACGATTCTCAAAAGATTCAAATGAAAAGCGTAGGATTGTAAGAAGACAATTAATATTATTATTGATTTATATAGTATTATTTGCATATAGTTCAATTGGAGCATTTGGATATGTACGGGTTGGATTAACAGATTATATTCCTACTTTAAATGCATTTATTATCCTGATATGCGAATTCTTTTTTTCAGTTACCAGGGTAAAAGGTTATTTGTTTGGCTATAAAGGGTATGAGAGGTTAATTACACTTCCATTTTCTATTAAGGAAATTGCTACTTCTAGATTTTGGTACTTATATCTACAGAACCTACCGATTGCATTGGTAATCTCATTATCAATGGAAGCAAGTTATGGTGTTTATACTCATCCGGATTTCTCTTTTTATATTGTATGGACGATGCTTGCGTTCATATATCCGATGATACCGATGGCAATTGCAATTGTAGTGGGAACAGCTATCACTTTCATCGGCATCCATAATCGTTTCCGAAAGGTTGTTCGTATTGTATTGACACTATCTGTATGCATTTTTCCTGTTTTAGGTTATTTATTTATCCAATGGAATGGGCAGAATAGGCAGGTATCTGTTCAAATTACTGCACTACTGACTTTTGTAAATACCGTTACTCAGTATTTTTTACCGATTGAATGGTTTACTGGGGCTGTTATTAATGGGAAAATAACGAATATGGTTCTGATTATGATTACTTCGATGATTCTATATGAACTGACCGTTACATTGATTACATATTTTTACCGCCGAATTAACACATGCCTTATGGATGCACCGTCTGCCCATATTGCTACAGGAAAGGAGATTAAAAAAAGAAATATTATACGGGCTATTGCTTTTAATGAATATCGGCGTTTTATGTATTCGCCTACGTATCTTATGAATATGATATTGGGACCGATTATCGCAGTTATTCTAGCTGTAGTAACATTTTTTGTTGACCTAAATAGCTTGTTGCAACCCTATTTTTTGGATATAAGATTACTGATTCCGCTATTTGTGTATTTTTGTACCGGTTTAGCTTCATCTACAGCAATCACTCCTTCGCTGGAGGGAAAGGCATACTGGCTTTTACGGACATTGCCATTAAAAAAAGAGGAGATAATTAAGGGAAAGATGCTTTTTAACCTGTATTTGCAGGTTCCGTGTTCGGCAATATGTTGTATTTGTTTTGGATATAATTTGGGAGCTGGAACTTTGAATATATTCTTATATTTACTCTTTATTACTGCTCTTTGTTTGTTTTCAACGACATTGGGAATGATATGCGGTTTAAAGTTTCTTCGACTTGATTGGGATAATGAAGTGGAGGTGATAAAACAGGGTGCAGCTCTTGGAGTGTATTTTGTGATTAATATGATTATAATCGTAGCACTAGTTGCGTTGACACTTATTTTGAATACTATAATGAGGATTCCGGAAATATTATTAGTCCTTTCTGGTGTGTCAATTCTTTTTTCAATAGTGTGCTATCGATTATGTATGGTAAAGGACGGTTCCTAACATATGATGAGAAATAACAAAATACTGGAAATAGTTTTAATACTGTTGTGTCTGGTTGGGATGGCTAGTTTATTAATATTGGTGGTTTATCGGTTTCAGATTGTTCCTTTTGCAAAAAAAGATGATGAAAATCTGTTACATTATTTTTATATCCTGCTATTTATGAGTACTGGGATTCTGATTCATGAGTGTGGTCATGTGTTAACAGCAGTAATTTTAGGATCTGTATTCCAAGGGATATATTTTGTGAAAAAAAATAAATTAACACTCAGATGTAAAGTTACTATATGGATACCAGAGTATGTCAGTGAGGGGGAAAGGTGGTGCATATATTGGTCTGGATTGATGTTGCCAGTGTTGATTATTGCAGTGATAGTAATGATTAAACCCAGGTTTATATATTTTTCTGATATGATACTCTGGATAACAGTGTTGAATGTTATGCCGATCAGTAGAATGAATAGTGATGGTTATAAAGCATGTAAACATATAAGAAATAGCTTAGTCAGAATTGTATATCTGATTTACTGTTGGGGTTTACCATTATTTTTTATATGTTATTATCTTTATAGTCTGTTTGTCTGTGAATTTCTGAAGCGATAAATAAAATACAAGAAATATTTAAACGAAAGGAGAATTTTAAATGAAGAAAAAATATGTTAAACCGAAGATTACTTATGGTGGAAAAGGGGAAGATTTTTACGCAGGTATTGTAGTTATTGTAGCTGTTTATGCATGGCATTTTGTAGGTTAATTTCATAAAAACGCGTTTATGAAATTAGTCTAGGCGAGCGGAACACCATCACAGTTACATTTTCTGATCGGAAAGCATAATGTTGGGCGATGTCCCACTGACAGGCATTTGCAGATAATCAGTGGGACTTATGCCCTTTATCAAAAAGTTCTAACAACAATGTAAAGACTTGTCGGTATTCTTGGAAAACAAGATATTGTTTGAGAGTAGGTGAAACAAATGAAAACTTTAAATTCAGTAAGTTTTGATATTACATATAAGTGTAATTATAGGTGTAAACATTGCTTTAACTCGAGTGGAAATCGTCCCCGTAATCTAGAACTGACAGATGAACAAGTGAGAAAGATAGTACATGATATTGCGGCACAGGCACCAGATTCAATGTGTATATGTGGGGGTGAGCCTCTTTTGCGGAAAAATGTAGTATATAATATCCTTGAAATCATGAAAAAAGAAAGTCCTAGCACAATTCTTTCCATGGTAACAAATGGTTCGTTTATGACAGAGGAAATAGCACAGCATTTGAAGAAGAGAGGAATTGGTAAAATTCAGATTAGCCTTGACGGGGCACAGCCGGAATCTCATGATTGGTTACGACAGAAGGGAGCGTTCTATTCAGCTGTTAATGCATTAAAAATACTAAAAAATGTGGGGATTGATCATGCGGTGGCATTTTCTCCGAATCGAAAAAACATAAAGGAATTGCCGGATACTATTGAACTTGCACAGTCATTGGGATGTACTGAATTGAGGTCACAACCATTAATGATTCTGGGAAGAGCATTAGAACATAGGGAAGAGTTTAATTTGTCGTATGAAGAATATATGAGTACCAAGATATTGATGGATCAAAAAAATGAACAGTATTTTGAGTCTGGTTTTACATGTGAGTGGGGAGATCCTCTTTCTCATTTAAGAATAGGTAGGGAAGAAGCACTGTATAATTTGATTATTACCGCCACCGGCAGAATTATGGCATCGCCTTATATTCCAATTAGTTTTGGAAATATCAGGAAACATTCAATCAAAGAATATTTGGATGCAGGCTTGCTTAATGTGCTTCAAACAAATAAGCTGGCAATTGCTATTTCAGATAAGATAACTTCTGTTGATAATATGGCTCTGACTGATGAAGGTTTTTCAGGGAAAAATGATGGTGGGATGATTGACTTGGATCTTTTGCATGATGATTATATGGTGAGAACAGAACTATATTTTTCAGAAATCAATAATCATACTTTTGAGAGTAAGGAGCTTGCATATGAATAATGAAATAAAATGTATCAAATATAAAGAGGCAAATAGATTGTATCATTTATTGTCAGAAATGAAGGAACCATGGTATCAAGCATCAATGCTGAATCTGGATAAAATGTCAGAGTCATTGATTACCAATATGTTGTTCAATTACTTGATATTAGCATTTACTAAGGAAAGAGAAAACCATACGGAAATTATTTTATATCGCCTCCCAACTCTCGAAGAAAATGGAACTATCACTACCATGCTGATTAGTGATGCTGACAAAGAGTTTATTGAAGAATCAATTCGTTACATCAAAAAAAATTTTTCATCATTCAGGTGGAATAAGATTGTTTTGGAAATTATCTTAAATGGAGATGAGGAATATATTTGTCAGGAGTTAACTAGATGTGGATTTACCAAAAACATGGAACTTCCTTTTGCATATGGCAGTAGAGCATTATTTTCCGTAGTGATTGATTTATAGAGGAGAAAAAATATGATAAAAGAAAAATTAATCCAAGAGTTAAAAGATGTAGATGGAAGTGAATATTATCCTGTATTTTCTAAAAAGAGATTCATTGTAAAAAAGATTGGGGAAGGATATCTACTTGCTTTGCCAGATAACCAAGAGGTAACGATTAACGAAACGATGATGGAAGGGTTGGAATATTGCAATGGAAATAATTCTTTTGAAGAAATCGTAGATAAGCTTTTTAAGAATTATGATGCTCCTAGAAACTTGATTAAAAATGATTTGATTTTGACTTTTTATGACGCATGGGGGAGTGGAATTCTAACTTGGAAAAAAGGGAAAAATATTTATCAAAATATTTATCTTCATACAGTGGACGACGAATTACAGTACATGGTTTTGGAACCGGGGAAGGTTCACAATATGTTTATGAAACAGGAAAAATCAGAGATATACAGTGCTCTCTATAAAAGAAACGTAAAATTTGCATCATCCAAAATTGAAGAAGCAGCAAATAAAAAAGGGACGCTTTATTGTGAGATGGTAAAATCAGGAAAAACAGTCAGTATGCTTGGCTTTACTCCAATTCTTAATTATTTAGATAATGGAAGAGTAATGTATTACAGTATAGATTACATTTATATTGATTTAGATGCAGGAGTCACAAAGTCAGAATTTGATGCATTCTGTCAGTGGGGGGTGTCTTTTGAAAATGACATTAATAAGAACTATGTTTTCGAACTGATAGTAGATAATGTTGAAATGGATAGCATGTTGCAACAAGTTGGTTTTACAAAAGTAGGAGCAGTAGGACATGACTTTTATTATAGTAAACAGATTAGGAAAGTAGGTGGATTATAATTGAAAGTTGTATTGACATTTTTACCTCAGATTGTTGAGAAAAACAAGTTTGAATTATGGACATCTCCACCACTCGCATTATATGTGCTTGCCGCATGTTTGGAACATAAAGGACATATTGTACGAGTCGTGGATCCGTGTGAGTATCTGAAATTTGATATGAAAGATTATATTATTGAAAAGTCAATTGATTATTTGGACAAGAATATAAATGATGCGGATATGGTTTGCTTTTCATGCAATACTTTTAATTGGGGGTTCTCCAAGGTTGTAGTTGAGAAACTCTATAAAATTTATCCGGATAAATTTTATGTATGTGGAGGTCTTCATCCAACATTATTTGATCAATATGCTATTGAAAATTCAAAATTTAAATATGTTCTGCGGGGCGAGGGAGAAATTAGTATGCCATTATTGGCTACGGCGCTGGAAAAAAATCTTTCGCTGACTAGTGTACCAAATCTCTCATATCAGAACCAAGGGGTGTATCATAGAAATCCATCGGAACATACTCTGACAGTGGAGCAAATGGAAGATACTCCAATACCTGATTTTAAATATTTGACAGAGGATAATCCTTATTATTCAATTCCAGTAGAAAGTTCCAGAGGTTGTGCATTTAGCTGTGCATTCTGTTCTATTCCACATCGTCATAATTGGCGTGGTTTATCGCCGGATAAGATTGTAGAAAGGATTGAGATAGCAATCGAAACCTGCAGTATCAAACCAATTGAAAAGAATCGTACACAGATTTTGTTTACAGATGACTGTCTTACAATCAATACTAAACGTGCAGAAATTCTGATGAAGAAACTTTATGAAAAGTATGGTTATGATTTGGCTTATTTCATTGAAGCGAGAATATCTAATATTATCAGTGACAAGTTGTTTCAGTCTATACATCCAGGTCTGATTCACACTATGCAGATTGGCGTAGAGTGTGGATATGATGAAGGACTAAAAAAAGTTAAAAAAGAGCTTACGTTAAATCAGTTGTTTCAAGGGCTAGATATCATATATGCCAATGGTTTCGCAGAGAAATGTTTTCTATCTTTTATTATTGGATTTCCATGGGAAGGTGAGGAGGAGATTAGTAAAACATTGGACACAGTTGAGAGAATTTTGAGAACTTATGGCATAGCAATTTCACTTAACTGGCTTATTTTCCTACCATCAGATTTATGGAAAGATAGAGATTATTACGGAATCGTTGTCGATGAAAGTATTTATGATGATCCCATGTGGTTCCGTGATAGGAGTCTATTTTTTAGAACTCATCCAAGATTGTCAGAAGAAGCAGTAAATCGTGTGGAAGATAGAATTGCTGAGATTAAAGGCTATTCGCCAAGGCTTAAATTTGTTTTTCGTGGAAGGAGGAGTGAAATAGTATGACAGATATTATGGGTTCTTATGGAGTTATATTAACACCGTATATCGTAATTTATCTATTATTGGTCATTATTTCATGGGTACATATACTACGACATAATCACTACAAAAGAGGAAATAGAGTAATCTGGCTTTTGGTTACACTGCTTATCCATTTCATTGGACCAATTTTGTATTTCTTGATGGGAAAGGAAGAATAACCAATGGAGATATTAAATGTCAAACATTTGGAAAAATCGTTTGGTTCTAAGACAGTATTAAATGGGATTTGTTTTTCTATGAAAGCAGGTGAAATAGTTGGATTCGTTGGAAGAAACGGAACAGGTAAGACAACAACAATGAAGTGCATTACAGGGTTATTAAAAGCCAATGGTGGGAAAATACAGATTTGCGACTATACTGTTACTTATGGGGGAAAAATTCCAACGGGATTGATTGGTTACCTTCAGGATGTGCCAGAATTTTACGGATATATGACTGCAGGTGAATATCTTCGATATTGTGCACAGTTATTATGCATGAAAAGAAAGCAGATAAAGTTACGGGTAGCAGAACTATTAGATATGGTGGGACTTTCTGAAAGCAAGGGGAAAATATCTACGTTTTCTCGAGGAATGAAACAGCGTCTTGGACTTGCACAAGCCATCCTTAATTCTCCGCAATTACTAGTTTGTGATGAACCGACTTCAGCATTGGATCCGCAGGGGAGAAGAGAATTATTGAATTTATTGCAGACAATAAGCCATACAGAGAATGTCTCCGTGTTGCTGTCTACGCATGTTCTTTCAGATGTAGAAAGGATTTGTGATAAAGTAATCATATTGGATCAGGGAAAAATATTGTATGACGGCACAATAAATGAAATTAAAAAGAAATACATGACACAGCAGTATGAAATAGAGTTCCATAACCGCCAGCAGCTTATGCAGTTTAGCAAATGTTTTGATACTGTTCAAGATGTTGAAATACTGGCTCAAGGAGAACTGTTGAAGATATCTGTTGCGGATATGGATAACTTTGAAAAAATGGCATTTATGCTTATATGGAAAAACCATTATAAAATACGGAGATTTGAAATTGTGGAACCGGATCTTGAGAGTATATTTATGCAGGAGATTAATAAATGAGAGTTTTTCTGGTTTTGATGAAAAAAGAGATATTGGAATTAATTAGGACATACCGTTTTATGGTTACATTTTTGGTTTGCCTTGCACTAGGATTTTCTTGTCCAATATTTGCAAAGCTTACACCCGATTTGCTAAAGTCCTACTCTGGTATGAGCATACAAATTACAATAACAGAACCAACTGCAATAGATGCTTGGAACCAATATTTTAAAGATTGTCCATTGATGTGTCTGTTTGCTGTGATACTTTGTGTTGCAGATTCTGTACCCAAAGAGATTCGGAGTGGAAGTATTATAAATATTTTGACGAAGGGAGTCAGTAGAACACAGATTTATTTTTCAAAATATTTTACTGCTGTAATTAATATGATTGTCAGTATCGTAGTCTGCTTTCTGACTTGTGCTCTTTATACAAAAGTCATTTTCCAAGATAAATACAGCGTTAATCAGTGGGTTGCACTTTGGGGACCACTATGCTGTGGCCTTTTGTTTATTACCATAACATTTCTGTTTGAAACTTTCATGAAAAATTCGATATATATTATAGGCATCACAGGATTATGTTATATAGTATTTTTGACTATTAATATTTTTGATAAGATATCAAAATATAATCCTGTCGGATTGGTACAAAATAACAGCCACCTGGCTGGTATAACAGGTGTTCCTGATTATTTTGCAGTACAGATGCTAACATGTCTAATTATATCGTTGATATTAAATTTATTTGCAGTTATATCCTTGAAAAAAACAAATATTTAATTGCTGGAATGGAGGGATTATATTGACTACTTCTATTTTAAAAATAATAGCAGTAATATGTATGACATTAGATCATTCCCAGGAAATATTTCCGGATTTTTTGCCGTTAGCCTTTAGTTATGCTGGAAGAATCGCAGGCCCACTGTTTTTGTTCTGTTTTGCAGAGGGAATGCAACATACAAGGAGTAGGAAAAAGCTTATGCTGCGTTTATACATTGCATCGCTTGTCACTTCTGTAGGCAATTTGCTTGTGTCACAATATTTTTTGTGCGATGAATATTCAATTGGGAACGTTTTATCCACATTATTTGTAATAGGTATATGGATTTGTTTGTGGGAAAAACAATATAACTCGAAGATTCAGAAAATCTGTGTACTTGGGGGGATGTTTATAATACAAACAGTTTTGGGACTTGGTATTATAATGGCCTTTATTGATAACATTGAAAAAAATAGTTTGATTAATTTAACTGCCACACGAATGGCTGCACTATCTGGAGTGATACCTAATTATATTTGTTGTGAGTCAGGGATTATTTGGGTAGCGTTAGGATTAGCTTTTTATGCTTTTCGGGGAGAAAAAAAGAAACAATGTTTTTGCATAGCTGTTTATTCTACGTTGATGTTAATTATTGGAATTGTATCAGAAGGTGTGTCGTCTGAAAGTTTGCTGAGTCTGAATTATCAGTGGATGGCAATTTTGACAGTTCCATTTTTATGGATATATAATGGTGAACGTGGGAAATACCATAGACAGTTTTATTATGGATATTATCCGATACACTTGTGGGTACTTTATACTATCGGTTGTTTGATGCAATGACACGATTTGTTTTTTTATGTTAAAGACTAAAAAGAGTAATACGTGAAAGTTTGGCAGTTACTATATGGATGTAGAGAAATGTGGAAATATTAAGTAAGCAAAAATACAAATATTATTCTTGGATGGAAAAGATTCATAGTTTCGCTTAGTCCAATGTATCAGAGAATTGATTTTCTAGTAGAGTATGAGGTATTTGTATTTACCGACCAGTTGGAACACGCGTATGCACTGAATCATTCGTATTTACAGTATTGTTATACTACTAGAAAGTCTTTTTTGGATAATCAGACCTCGTGAGGGTTTGCCAAACTTTTTGAGGGCCTTTTATGAGGGGCTGGCAGAGTATGCTAGACCTTTAGCATTATCTGGCTTGATTAATTATTCATCATACTAAGAAAACCTGTCAAGGATGCGGTTTCGCACTGCATGCAGCAAGTCCTTGCCAGGCTTTTTTAGTATAATATTTTGGGCGAACAAGCAGATAAGTAGCTGAAACCCTCACGAAGAACTCTCAAACCAGACCCTCATGATTATTCCAGAGCTCTCTGTCCAGACATTGAGGTTCTTCCGCATTTCTCCGTTTCGGATTGACGACGAATTCCAAAATCAAAGATGGGTATTGGATTTTTGTTTTTAAAGTTTTCAAAATACGGAATTTTGCGGAAGAACCCCGCCACACCGTAATATTCATACCTGCCGTTCATTACATGATTCGCTGGTAAGGTTATGTACCTACTTTACATCGTCTGTCACAGTACCACCGGGCATTAACAAAAAAATCGAAACACCTGAAATAATCAAGGCATTTCTTAGCGATTGGATGAAACACAGGGAAACAAAAGGTGTCATTAATTATGGTAAACGGATTTCCTGTGTAAGGTAGCTTTTAGTATTTATGGCTACATGCGGAATCAATGTATATGCTGAGATTCGGCAATACATTGATATGTACTGCACACTGCATATCTTAACCATTCTGAAACAGAACAGTATATCGCAAGCCATATGGTTCATTCTGGACGTAATCAGGAGATATTTACAACCAAGGTATTAGATGAAGTTTATAAGACATCAGCTGGAAACACACGGATTATTAACCGTATCTGTGAAAAAGCTCTGATGTATGCCTTTCAAAATCAGAAAAGATTGCTCGATGATTATATGATTGAGCTCGTTGTGGAACACGAGAGGTTCGGAATGGTAACTTTATAATGCAGGCGCGCCTAGAAACAGGCAGTATTGTCTAAACGACCGATGAGAGGAAGCTAAGCAAGTGAGCCTCAACTAATGTAAGCAATTTTGTGACAGCTCATGAAATCACTAACATTTTTAATTGGTGTGCAAATAAATCGATAGATGTTGTGGAGTAAGTGTTTTTTGTCCTGTAAGGATAAAACAGTTTTAATGTAGTTATACTACGATATACCACGATGCATAGTAGTAATACTCTTAAATGAAGTAAAATACAGGCGTATTTAAGTGTAAAATGAGTGTATCGGGAGGTGTACGCTTGTGAATCGAATATCTGAATTAAGAAAAAAATTAGGCCTGACGCAGACAAGGTTAGGGGAAGAAATAGGAGTCAGTCAGCAGACAATTAGTAAGTATGAAAATGTAGATGAGAATATTTCTGGTGATATGTTGCTTGCATTATCCAAATTCTTTAAAGTCCCAGTTGATTATATATTGAGAAAAGATGAAGAAGAACAGCAGAGAGAACAGGATAATAAAAGAGAAATTATGGAGTTGTATAGAGATATGGACCAGTACAATAGAGATACCTGGATTATTATAGGAAAGCGTTTATTGGGCGGTCAGTTACACAAATACAATGAAGATAGTATCATAGAAAAAAGGCTAAAGGAATAATTTAATAAGATTTCTGCAATAATTCGGCTGTATACTTAAAGTATAATGATAAATGATATGAGGAGGCAGAGAATGGGAGAATTATTATACTTTAAGAATTGTGAGGAAAAAAAAGCAGAGGAATTGTTAAAGAAATGTTGGCCGGAAGCGTCCTTTGTAGTCATGTGATTAGATATGCAAAATATATTAGAAGAAAGAGTTCATTTCGGAAAATGGGATATTGAATTTAAAAAGAAAAGGATGATTTATGATGGAACGGAAATTGTAATTACTGATCTACAATGGGATATTTTAGAATTTTTGATGAGTGATTCAGAGTTGAGTTTTTCGATTAAAGAAATTGCATACGCTACGAACATTGAAGTGTATGAAGCCCAAATATATGTAGAAGAGTTGTTAAAAACAATAAAGGAACAAACGGGTTCTGCAATAGTACAAAAGAATGAAGAAAGATACTCATTTGTGGAAATTACAAATTAAGTGATGGAGAAAAAAGCAGTGGATTTACACTGTTTTTTTTATGGGGAGAATGATAGTAGTATCAATACTGCCATGAAGGTGTAAGCGATTAAATAACCAGTCCGGTTAATATTTTGAATTAATCAGACGGATATGTTATTTCATAGAAGAATAGTAAAGTTATTTGGTTTAAAGATAAAACCAACCGGACAGAAAAAAGTACAATGTAGACAAAAAATATAGTAATCATAGTAAAGATATTTTATGTTATTGACAAATATGAAATATTGATACAAAGGAGAATTTACTATGGAGAAAAGATTATTTACCTCAGAATCAGTAACAGAAGGGCATCCGGACAAAATTTGTGATGCCATATCAGACGCCATATTGGATGCTCTTATGGAGAAGGATCCGATGAGTAGAGTGGCCTGTGAGACTGCAATTACAACGGGTATGGTATTAGTGATGGGAGAAATCACGACCAATGCGTATATAGATATGCAGCAGGTGGTAAGAGAAACGATCAAAGAAATTGGTTATGACAATGGAGATTATGGATTTGATGCACATACCTGTGCTGTCTTAACGGCAATTGATGAGCAGTCAGCAGATATTGCTTTGGGCGTGAATAAGGCATTGGAAGCAAAAGAACACAAAATGTCAGAAGAAGAGCTTGATGCAATTGGTGCTGGGGATCAGGGTATGATGTTTGGTTACGCATGTGACGAAACGAATGAATTTATGCCATATCCAATTTCACTGGCACACAAATTGACTCGGCAGCTTACTCAGGTCCGTAAAGATGGTTTGTTGAATTATTTAAGACCGGACGGTAAGAGTCAGGTTACTGTAGAATATGACGAAGCAGGTATTCCACACCGGCTGGATGCAGTGGTTCTGTCAACACAGCATGATCCAGATGTGACACAGGAGCAGATCCACGATGATATAAAAAAATATGTATTGGAACCGATTATTCCAACAGAACTGGTAGATGAGAATACAAAATTTTTCATCAATCCAACAGGGCGTTTTGTCATCGGTGGTCCTCACGGAGATAGTGGTGTAACAGGACGCAAGATTATTGTAGATACCTATGGTGGTATGGCACGGCATGGCGGCGGAGCTTTTTCTGGAAAAGACTGTACGAAAGTAGATCGTTCTGCATCTTATGCTGCTCGTTATGTTGCGAAGAATATTGTGGCTGCAGGTCTGGCAAAAAAATGTGAAATTCAGTTGTCTTACGCAATTGGGGTGGCTCATCCGACCTCTATTATGGTTGACACCTTTGGAACTGGGAAAATTTCAGATGAGAGTCTGGTAGAGATGATAAGAAGAGAATTCGATCTGCGACCAGCAGGAATCATTCAGATGTTGGATCTTCGCCGTCCAATCTATAAACAGACGGCAGCCTATGGACATTTTGGAAGAAACGATCTCAACCTTCCATGGGAAAGATTAGATAAGGTAGAAGAACTGAAAAAATATCTGAAATAATTTATTAGGAGGAAACGTATGGGAGGATACAAAAAGCGAATCTCAAGAATTGTGATGGTTGCACTGCTGTTTGTATTTCTGGTAGGAAATTCTAATATGGTACATGCTATGGGAGCAACACAAGTTGGATATGCGAGTAAATATATCACAGTGAAAGGGAATAATATGCATCTTGCTTTGTATGGAAAATTGGATGCAAGTGGAGAAAAATTTGCAGATGAAGGAAAAACCACATTGGTGATGATGCCAGCTCTGGGAGTTCCATCACCGCATATCTACTTCAAACCTCTGGCACAATCTTTAGGTGAGAGTTTTAACATAGTGATTGTAGAGCCGTTTGGATATGGGCTTAGTGATGTTGCAGCAACGGATCGAACTGTAGATAATATCAATAGTGAATTGAATGCTGCACTGGACACCATGGGAATTAAGCAGTGTGTATTGCTGGTACATTCGATTTCTGGAGTATATGGACTCAACTTTGTACAGAATTATCCCGAAAAAGTAAAAGGTTTCATTGCTGTTGATAATACGGTATATGATGAAGAACTGGCAGAGGCTATGGAAATGGAAAAGAAATATATGATGCAGGGAATTGATGAATTTCAGAAAATCAAGAATTCTTTTTCTTCTTTGGAAGAATTCCAGATGGCACTGAAAACAGATCCGGAGAAATATGGGGCAGCATTACCACAGGTTTCCGGGTACACTTATACGGAGAGTGATAGGGAGGAATACATTCAGGCATATTCTTTAAGCAGCAACGATACGATTAGAAATGAAGTGAACGGGATGGATCAATCATTACTCTCTATAAAGAATAAAAAATTCCCATCGGCACTTCCTGTATTAACCATGATTTCTTCAGAGAATGTACAAAATGTTCCGGCATGGGAGACTGCTCATAGAAATCAATTGGATTTAGAATCTGGTAATCACCAGTTATATATTGTAAATGGAGGACATTATATCTGGTATACTAATTTAACGCAGGTTGTACAGCTTATTGATGAATGGAGAATAGAGAATCATTTTTAAAAGGAATCTGTGTGACGAGATTTCTAAATAAGAGAAAACAGAAGGGAAGTGTAGCTTGGGGAAAGTAACTATTTCAACTGTATTGGGATACAAAGAATATGTAGTGGAAAATATAAAAAACATCCGGGGAGAGGATGAAGAAAATTCCGATTTTAGGATTTATCCGGATTATCATAAGATTTATAGAGGACAGACGGAGATCGTCTTAACGAAAGCAGAGTATGAATTGTTTATGCTTTTGTCAGGGAGACCAGGTGTGATATTTACCAAAGAAAAAATTTTTGAGATTCTTTATAACGAGGAATTGCCGGAAAGCATTGATAATATTGTGTATTGTCTGGTATCCAGTATGAGAAAGAAAATTGAACCGGAGCTAAAGCAATGCCGCTATATTAAAACGGTGAGAGGTGTAGGATATAAGTTTGAAGGAAAAAAGATAGACATCTTTCCGGAATAGTTGATATGAAGACAGAGGAAATTTTATTAAGCCTCTGTCTTTTTGGTTGCTTTTTTATGGCATCTTGCGTACAGAAGTAGTAAAAGCCATCTCTCAAAAAGTATGCTTTTTGATGGGAGATGTAATAGGCTATTTTTTTATTTCCAAAAAGTATATAAGAAAGTTTTGAGATATGCCAAAATATTTTAAGACTTTTTGGGAATGTATAAAGGGGGATACGTATGGCATATTATGGGTATCACAGAATCAGTACTAAGGAACAACACTTGGACCGAGGTATTATAGAAATAAAGAGGTTCTGTGAAAATCAGAAAATTAAACTGGAAAGTATTTTTACAGATAAGATAACCGGTAAAAATTTTGACAGACCACGTTATACCGTTCTTGTGGAAGATGTTTTACGGGTAGGGGATACCCTGATTATTACAGAGCTGGACAGACTTGGCAGGAACAAGCAGGAGATTTTAAAGCAGCTACGTTTTTTAGAAGAAAAAGGGGTTCGGGTAATGGTATTGGAACTTCCTACCACGTTGTTTGACCTGTCTCAGATGGAAAATAATCTGGCAAAGATGATGATAGAAACAATCAATAATATGATGATTGAACTCTATGCATCCATGGCACAGGCAGAGATGGAGAAAAAGGAGAAGCGACAAAAGGAAGGTATGGAGGCAAAAAGGCTTCGGGGTGAATGGGATGAAGTAGGAAGACCACGGGCTATAGAACAGGAAAAGTTTAACCAGGAATTTATGAGGGTGGTACAAAAGAAGGTAACACCGACACAACTGCAGCGGGAGTTGGGGTTAACTTCTTCTACCTATTATCGGTATCGGAAAAACTTTTATGAAATTTTTCCGGAATTTCTTCAATCTGTATAGAGATGAGGTAATTACTAAGTAAAAGAAAAATTTAAGGAGGCAGATGTTATGAGTGAACACAGAGAAGGAACATTGTTTTATGATACTGAAACAGGGAGGTATGATATACGTTTTGATTTGGAATCTTTTTATGGAGGACTACATTGCGGGGAATGTTTCGATGTAAAGGTGAAAGATATTTGGATTCCGGTCCGAATTGAAATGGGAGATGACTGGTATCTGGTTGGACTGAACGTGTCGAGATTAGATGGACTGAGAGTACGTATGTAAATAGGAGGATAAGCCTGATGAGGGGAAGCACAATGAGAGAAAGTGTTACGGATGTTCGCATTATACTGGAATGCTTACAGGAAGCATATCAAATGGAAGGAGATATGGTACGGTCCGGGAAAAATATTCATGCGACTATGATATATCCATTTGTCCGTATGCTGCAGGAAAAGTGTAGGGATTTAACAGAGGAACTGATACATAAGACACTTTGGAAAGAATATGAGATTTCAGGGGCAGACAGGATGTTTGTGGAGAGGGCTTCAAAGATTTTAGAGCAATACGAAGGAGAATCTGAAGATGAGAAATAGTACAATGGAATATAAAGTAAATCAAGCCTATGAAGAACTAAAGCGTTTAATACAGTGGCATCCAGATAGCGAAGGAAAGTTTTTACAGAAAATGGTATGCTTCTTGTTACCTGAACAAAGAAAATATTGGACAGAGGCTATCCGTGATTTGAGGCAATCTTTAGAAACTGAACATGGAATGATATTTATTGAAAAATACAGAGAAAAATTGGAATGGTTGGATGATGTTTCGCTGTTGGAACTGGAAAGAAAGATAGGAGCAATTTATTTTGTTGATCATTATAAAATGATAGCAGACGAATTTCTATATAAAAAGGATTTTGAAACTGCCTTATTTTTGCGAATTGCAATGGAAACAGGGATAAGAAGTATAGACATTCCGTATATAGAATGGTCCTGCATATATGGAAAGGCTATTTATTTAGAAGAAAGTAAAGGCGGAGATTTGTATAAAAGAGTTAATGGAACGTTTCCTAAGATTTCAACTCAGTCGTTACGGATTATAAAGTTATTGCACAGGAAGCAAGGGAAAATATTTACAAAATCAAACGAGTACTATGTTCGCAAAATTTCTTGTGCTTGGGGAATGCCTGGGTTTCGTATCCATAGTTTTCAGGATTATAGGAGAAAGATAGAAATGGGAATTACAGTAGGTGTACAAGTTCCAAGGATCATTCCATTATAAAGAATAGGATAGATTGGAAAACGTTATAGGATGCTATATGAGCTGCTGTTGCAGTTCTAGTGAGTTTCAATAAAAATACGCAAATATAGTATTTGCGTATTTTTTATTGAAATTACAAATATATTTGCAAATAGATTGAATTATGAATAAAAACAATAAAACAAACGCAAATATAAACTTTGCGTTTGTTTTATTGAATTTATAGGTGCTATGTGATATACTACGAAAAGAAAGTAGGTGTAGTATGAATAGCAAAACAGCATTAGAAAAAAAATACGAGATAATCAAACAAAATCTTGGGAATCAAACTACCTTTTATACAGATGAAGTAATTCCCCTTTTCCCGGAGTTAAAAAAGTCTACTTTATATTGGAATCTTTCTAAATTAGTAGAGGCGGGTTACATTAAGAGAGTGCGAAACGGTGTATTTTCCTTCAATGATTTGAAAGGCAGACAGGGAATTATTTTATGTGAAACAGCCCAAAAATTGAAAAATTACATGGATGAGCTGGGATTTTATTATTATATATCCGGTTTGGATATTTTGGCAAAATATATGTTACACATACCAGAACAATATCCTGTCATTGCATTTATTGAAAAAGCAGCAAAAGAGGAAATATATAACAATTTATTAGCAGAAGGATTTGAGGTGATAGAACCACAATACACGAAAAAAATGTATGAAGATGCTATGTTTTCAGGTAGCCATAATATGCAGGTGATTTTATACACAACGGAGGATTTTCAGTACAGTAGTGAAGGTCTGGCAAGTATAGAGAAGGCTTTTGTAGATCTTTATTTTGCAATAACGAGAAATGGATATCCACTATCATTGCAAGAATTGGTAAGAATTTATCAGAATCTCAGCAGATTGGGAAATATAGATAAAAAGAAGCTGATAACAGTAGCATCAAGAAGGAATATACAATATGATATTCGCTTTATCGTTGAAAATCGGTTTATTACAGATTCGGCAATAGAGTTTGGAAAAATACTTAGAAGGGAAGAATAAAATTTGGATTACAAAAAGTTATTTCATAAAGAGGAAGCATTTCAGAGAGAAACCTTTCAGAAGAGAATGGAAGAATTTGGGTTTAAAAATATGGCGAGAATGGAACTGTTTTTATGGGATCTTGAATTATTCTTGCATATTCAGAAAATACTAGGAGATAAAATAATATTGAAAGGTGGTGCAGCCACGCAGTTTTATCTGCCAAGGGATGCTCAAAGAACAAGTGTAGACATTGATATGTTATTTTTTGGAACAGAAGAGGAAATAAAGGAAACATTGAGGAAAATCGAAGAATATTTGGGGACAGAAGACGAATTGTTTTACTTTCATAAACATAGCCCTAAGAATCCGAAAACAAATCTTCCATTACATACATATTACATGAAAGTTCCTTCTGCACTATCCAATGCAGAACGTAATATGGATAGAGAGAGTATTCCCTATCAGGAATTAAAAATAGAATTTATTCTCCAGCCAGAAAAATGGGAATATGAAAGAAGAACGGGAGAAAACATATTTGCAGTAAACAGTTCATGGAACTATCAGATCCTTCCATTGAATTATTTATTTGCGGATAAGCTCACCACATTAGGTTGTAATACGATTGGCGTACAAAATGAAAGGCTGGATGAACAGGTGAAGCAGTTCTATGATATTATGATGTTGTCCAGAAACTGTATATCCGAGATGCAATGCTCTGTTGTGAAAGAAAAGTATTTAAAACGGGCAGAACAAGAATGGAATACAAGGAAGATTACACTGGGGAGCACGCTGGAGGGAAGAGATTATGAACCTAAATATATCGTAGAAGATGTTGAGAAACAGCTTTTGCGTTATCAACAAGCCGATAGCGGTGAAGATGCAGAATTGAAAAAGTTTATTAATGATTTTCATTCGTTATATTTAAACAGGAAAGTGCAGTATGATCCCAAAACGGTTGCCTGCGGAGCATCACTGGTTCGCTTGATGTATGAACTGATGATTTCAGGCATGGGTTGGGATAAAGTAAAACAGGCATTAGAGATTGAAAAAAAATTAGGTATGGAGCATTTATCGGGACCAGAAAAAGGACAAAAAATTCGTGAACTCAGAAATCAGTTTATTCAGGAATTTGGTAAAGATTCGGTAATCCCGGCATCAACTTTGAAAGGGAAAGATTTAAAAAGAGTGTTCTGGGCAATTGTAAATATTGATAATTTAAACAAGATTGAGGGAATGATATAAAATGAGATATTATATTGCAGATTTACATTTCTTTCATGAAAATTTGAATACAAAAATGGATAAACGTGGATTTGCAAATGTAAATGCAATGAATGATTATATGCTGAAACAGTGGAATAGTAAAGTGCGTAATAGGGATGAAGTTGTTATCTTAGGGGATTTATCATGGGGGAAATCTGAAGAAACAAACCAGTTGCTTCAGAAATTGAACGGACGTCTATATCTGATACAGGGAAACCATGACCACTATGTCAAGGATCCAAACTTCGACAGTTCACGCTTTGAGTGGATTAAAATGTATGAGGAACTTAGCGATAATAAGAGAAAAGTGATACTTTGTCATTATCCTATTATGTGTTATAACGGACAGTATAAATTGAATGCAGAAGGAAACCCAAAAACCTATATGTTGTATGGACATGTACACGATACGCAGGATCAGAGATTGCTGGAAAGATTTCAAGGAATCACATCTGAAACAACATTTCTGAATACACAGGGGGAAACACAGCATATTCCATGTAATATGATTAACTGTTTTTGTATGTATTCAAATTATCAGCCGCTTACTTTGGATGAATGGATTGCGTGTGATAAGAACAGGAAACAAAAGAGCTGCCAGAATGTAAAGCGATATGAAAAAGAGCCGTCCAAAACTGGTCGGCTCAAAGTATTTATAGTTGTTTATGATTTCTTAGGAATGTCAACAGTTCCTAGTGTTTCAATTAAGGATAGGATTGCATCTGAATTTTGCTGAAATTGCGTTTGAAAATCTTCTGTAATATCATAGTTCAGATACAGAGTTATCAAAGTAGCATTCCATATTGAAATCATGGTCTTTTCTGATATGTGTTCTTCCAGAAATTGTAGATGTTTGCAGAGTGTTGCCTGTGTTCTTGTCCATGTAAAGAAATAGTCATCTTTTAGTGGAATGTTAAAACTACGAAACCATTCTCGGACGGTATGTGTTTCGATTCCGTCTCCGCACTCAGGATTATTAAAGATATATCCAACAGACAGTTCTTCTGGATTTTTCGGAAAACTATCATCCGCAGAAAGGGTAAGATACCGACCAATCGGAAACATGGCACAGACAGTCGGTTTTACATCATGAACCAAACATTTCTGATCCTTTAATAAAGGGCAGCGTTTGACACTTCCTTGTGGTCTCAGGCGGACTATCGGGAAACGGGAGTTACATCCAATATAAGTTTCACAATATTGTTCCAAGGCTTCCGCTGGTGTAATTTGAAATTTTTTTGCTATGTTAAACAGATCTTTCGGGGATAAGAGAATATCCTCCCGGTGGATGCAGCACTTTCCGCATTGGGTACAGTGAAATGTAAATGTATCATCGAGACCGATTTCTTCATATCCTAATTGTTCTTTTAGTTCTTTTATTGAATTCATAATCATTCTCCTTAAAAAAAATATTTTTATGGCGGTTCTATTATTTTGTGTCTGAACACATTGCTTTTTCGTATTCTAGGATTTGTTTCCATGTCAACCATTCTGGTTTCCCATCATCCGGAAATTCATTCCAGAGTTTTTTCATGGCGGCAATTTGTCTGCTTTCATTGTGATAGTACAGATGTCCAGTACAACGGTTTCCGTAATTCAAGTAATACTCACAGTCGCTTTGTAAACGACTAAGCATCATGTACTGAAATTCATAAGGATTTTTCGGTTTATCTGTTAAAATTCTAAATGGTTTCCGGATAGGCATATCCGGTTCTCCATCAAATTCATTTCCGACTGCAGAGTGCAGATGAGGAATTTCAAAGTCACCAAGTTCTACATCTTTCCACAACTTCCCATATTGATCCTGGTATACCGGGCGAGCCCATTCGTCTGTACCAATATAATGAAGAAGACGAGAGGGTTCTTCTGGAATAGAAATCAGTTCATCCGGGGACATAATCACTTCATCCAAAGCAAGCTCATCCAGTTTTTTTGGCATATTGTAAAGAGAAGAAAAGCGTTCCTCTAGTTTCCGAATGTCTGCTTCAGACTCAGGAAAATCAAAGCAACAGTGAATATCAGGAGTCAGATTGTCGGTTTCTTTATCTTCGCCGGTATGAATTTCCAAAATAACACCTTCCAATCCTGCATAATCGCTGGCATCGGTTGTCCGCACACGTTGTCCAGGTTTGAAGATGACATCTCCCCATTGTAATTCAGTTGTTGTATTGTTCATGTAATTCTTCCTTTCTTGATGGGAATTGGCATTGACAAAAGAGGGAATAGAATAAATCCATACCCCTTGTCCGTAACATCACATCTATGCCAATTCTCATAAATTCATAAATTTTCACTAATTCAGTGCTGTGTTTTTCGTGATCCTTCTAAATAAAAAGAGACCACTCGCAAGTAGTCTCTTCGTAAACATAAATTTAATTAAACTTGTATTGTTCCAATAAATAAATAGGCAGTGTTTCTGTTTTTCCGTCTATCCCTCCTTTGGTTGCCCCTTTTAAATAAAGAAGCTTATCTGCTTTTCCCTGAGCCAGAGCTTTCTGGGCAGTGGAAGCAGTCCCTTTTCCGGCTTTTACTTCTATTAAATATCGGGTGGAAGAAGATAGGCTTTGTGCCACAAAATCAATTTCTCCGCCTCGGTAAGTAGCAAAAGCTGGGGTTTCAAAGGAAATTTCCGGTGGAAAATCCTGGCGTTTCTTCAGGTTGATATAGACATAATTTTCATTTAATGTGCCTGCAAGTACACGGGAATCGGTACCGGTACGTGTCAGATAATAATTTGCCAGCCCCATATCCATGAAGTAGCAGCGGCTTGCAGACTTAAAATCCAGAATGTCCATTTCTGTTATTTTTGCACAGAATCCAATGATTCCAGAAAAGTATAACCAGCTAATGGCACGGTTGCAGGTAGCCTTTGAAATATTACTGGAGTAGTCTTTGGTTACCAGCTTTTGCAATTCTTCGCTGATACTGTCTTCTGAAAATCCTTTCTTTTCACGGTTTAAAATACGGCAGATGGAAAAGAAAATATGAGTAAACACTTTGGTATCCAAAATATCTGTAAAATAGCGAATGGACTCATTGGTAAAGGTATCAATGATTTTTACGAGTTCGCCCTGTGCCTTTACGATATTCCGGTTCTCCAGATAGTTTTCTACCACTTTGGGATAGCCACCAATTTGACAGTACAGATCATAGGTTTCCTTTAAGCGATTATAGACTTCTGCTTCAGAGGAAACAAGAGATATTTTTTTGTAATCGTCATACAGATTCTGATCATAGGCCATCAAAAACTCTTCAAAAGAAAGCGTATAGATGGTGAGTTTGGTGACATCACCGCTGGAATAGCGAAACTCCGGATCATAAATTCTTCCAAGATAACTACCTGTAACGATAAAATGGGCTTTAAACTGTCGGGTGAACTCCCGGATGCGGTTATAAATTTCCGATGATTCCTGAATTTCATCAATAATGATGACGGTATCATCGGAATCAATAAAGTCCGGCTCATATAACTGGAAGGCATCATGGAGAGGATGCTCCCGCCGTTTTGTTCCAGGTGTCCAATTGGTTGCCTGTTTATAACATTCCATAAACTGTTTACCACTTAATTCAAACAGGTTAATATAAATTTTGTGTTTGTAGTTTTCGTCAGCAAATTTCTGTATCAGGTAGGTTTTTCCAACCTGACGGGCTCCACCGACTTCCAGGGTACTATGACCTCCTTCATTTTTCCAATCCAGAAGACGGTCATAGACAAAACGCATCAGATACATAAGCACAAATCCTTTCTTTAAAATCTATCTTCCATTATAGCAAAATATTTGCAGTTCATACAGTGCAAAATTGGATAAATTATTGTTTTAACATTCAAATTGAAGCTTCGCACGTATGTCCATAAGAATTCTGCCTAAATGATTTTCACCATATCCATTTACAGTTCCCCAAAAGGTGTCACCCCATGTATTTTCCTCTACTAACCTACGGTTTCCAGTAGAAAGAAGGAGGCGACAAAGTTCAGGGTTTTGCATGAATTTACACATACAAATTTCATACATACAGCGTATTTTGATTTTATCCCAATCTGGTCGTAGCATCAGGTTGCGTCCAAGCCTCTTTGCATCAGCGGGATTATGCATACAGAATTTACAAAAACGTTGCTGTTCTTTTACAGAGTATGTCTTTTGTGCCTGAAAAGCAGCTTCGCTGTTGGCATAGAGTTGCCCCATGTATGAAATAGATGCCGGATAAAAATTACTGAGAAACGCATAGCGTCCACGAAAACCTAAAATAGCGGGATCTTTTATTGAAATATTTCTTTGCATAACAGAATGTCCTTTCTAACAGTGTGTTCATAGTATTTATCATGTTTCATTTGGAATTTTATCCCCAGAGTTCTCCAGTAATTTCTAAAAGATAATCTTCATAAGGAAAATCCGGTGGGAGCAATCCCTCTAACCGTTGTTGACATTCTTTTATGACATCTTCGAAAGACTCATAGGCTTTTTTAAAAAGAGAAGGTTTTTCTAATAAATCCATAAAATAAAAATGGTCATCAATTTGTGGTTCGATTTCTTCTCCATCACAGATGCGCCAACAACGCAAATAATCGGCAGTGCCGTTGTAGCATATAGCATAATGGTCAAGAAGATAGTCAAAAAATTCGTCATTATCAGATTTCGTAGAAAACATTTCATATAATTCGGGTTTTGTCTTTTCCCATAAGGGGAGTATATACTGTTGCATCAATGTAACGGATTCTTCGGATATAAGAAGTCCATAGCAGTGAAGTATAGAAGTAATTATGCTCATAGAGTCCTCCTGTTTGATGTAAGTTATTTTTTTAATATTCTGAGGCTTTGCTTTTCCCAGTTTATCCATAGACCTTTTTGTGACAAAACACGTTCTTGTATTTTATAATACAAAGGTATCTTTTTAGCTGAATTTGTTGTATCCCATTGATTTACAAGATTTAATAAATCTGTATCTGGGTAAGGAATACAAAAGTCATATTCATCGTATTCATCGGTTTTTTTATACTTTGTGTAAGTCATTTTCCCTATGCCATCGGCAGGAAATTTTCCAAGATACACAGCACCATACTTTTGGCAATATGCTTCGAGCAATGCTTTTCTGTAATTTTGATAAATTTTTTTATCAGGAACAGAAAAAAGTCTTTGCTGAAGGGAAAGGCTTCGCTGGAAGTTATATAAAACTGTAAGCAAAGGATCTTCCTGCAGCGAAAAACGTGGAGTTCGCAGTGGTGGTTGTGCTAGAATAGAAGATATTTTATCCTGTACTTCTTTAAATACTGCAGAATAAACAGCTTTTTGATAATGCGGCATAGCATATTCAAGTTCTTCTAAACTGCAGAATGAATCCGTAGATAAAAGGGTATTTACACCAAGTGAAAAGCAGTAATCATATTTAATTGAATCTAGTAAATATGCAGCCATTTCTTTAGGTTCATTGATGCTTTTAGATTCTAATACTTCTGAGGTGTAGGGAGTTACACAAAGAACGGTGTATCCGGCTTTAGGTGAAAACACAACATCTGTAGAAGCAAAAATTGATAACAATGGTTCTAAAACTTCAAGAAGAGCTTCCATTTGCATATTTCTTTTTTCTATACCCGATGGTGTATGAAAATATGGGGTTACTTCATTCAAATTAAGAATCTGAAAAGTCGCAAAAAAGGTTCTTGATTTTGAGTACGCAGATAGGCGTAAAAAGAAGAAAGGGATAGTTCGATTTCACTTTCCACATCAAAATAAAACTTCTCTTGTTCTTTTGCACTTGCATAAAAATCGTCTGGTTCAGCACACCCGTGTTCTTTTAAATATTCTAAGATAGCCCGCTTCATGGCATCTTTTGCCATGTCTGCTTGCAAATAGGGAGGTCCTATGGGGGTAATAAGAGTTTTAAGGTCATCATAATATGTAAGCAAATACATAATAGCAGCTCCTTTCTAAATCCACTTATCAACAAAAGAAAATGGGAAAGCATTTTCGGCCTTCCCATTTTATGAATCTTTGATTGATTAAAGTATTATCTCCAAACATCTCTGGTAGGGTAATAGATGACAGTAATATTCTGATAGCGTGCCATCGCATTCATTGGAATATCTGGTTCCCCATCAAAGGCATTATCGCAGGCACTGCATAAATGTGCAGGGCGGTCTGAGTAGGGTTCTACATCCTTCCATAGTTTTCCAGATTCATCCTGATATACGGGTCTGTCCCAGCTATCCCGACCTTTATATTTTAGATATATTTTATCTTTCATCGGAGTTCTCCTTTATGCAATCATCTCAAGAAACTCATCTTCAGACAATATTTTAATACCGAGAGCCTGAGCTTTTGTTAATTTACTTCCGGCTTTTTCCCCACAAATCAGATAATCTGTCTTTTTTGTGACAGAACTGCCGGCTTTTGCTCCAAGCTCAATGATCTTGGAGTTGATTTCATCCCTTGTAAAATGAGCAAGTTTTCCTGTTGCAACGATAGTACATCCTGTAAATACATTTTCTTTCATCATAGTGTTCATTTCCTTTCTTTCTTCAAATATAAGTTCTTTTTGGAGTTCGTGCCAGAGAATTAGATTGTTTTCATCAGAGAACCAGTCATGGATATTCTGATTCAGAGTATCACCAAAGTCATCTAACTGGGTGAAATCATAGTCACCAGAGGCAGCGTCAAAAAATTCCTGCAGACTGCCGTGGAATACTGTATCCAAAATCCTGCTTTTGGTTCGTCCGACCATAGGAATATCCATGGAAACCAGGAATCGGACAAAGGTAGTATTACGGCTGGAAGTAATGGAATTCCATAATCTTTCAAAGGATTTTTTACCGAAACCTTCCAACTGTAAGATTTCTTCCTGATGTTCATTTAGATGGTAAATATCCGGAAATGTCTGGAGATAACCCAAAGTCAGGAATTTTTCCAAGGTAGTTTCGGAGAGTCCCTCGATGTTCATTGCTTTTTTTCCAACGAAATGTGTAAAGCGTTTTCGGATCTGGCTATCACAGTTGGGATTGTCACAATGCACTGTTTCAATGAGACGCCCATCATTTCCTTTTCTTTGATAGATACGAGTCTGAGAACCACAGCATGGACATACTGGGGGAACTGCATCTACGTAATGACCACGTTCCAGATTTTCTTCAATATGAGGAATGATCATATTACGTTTCGATACAGAAATTCTACAACCTGGCACCAATTCTAATTCTTTGATAAAGGTCAGATTGTGAAGGGTTGCTCTGGAAACAGAGCATCCGTCAATTTCCACAGAGTCAAAAACTCCCACAGGTGCAATTTCTCCGAAACGGGTGGGTGTCCATTCTATATTGCGAAGAGTGGTTTCGTAAGTTTCGTCTTCAAACTTAAAAGCCAGTCCATCTTTATAATGATGTCCGGTACGCCCACAGCTTTTGGAATAGTCCAGACTGTCGAAAATCATTACAATTCCGTCAATAGGCAGATGTTTTTTGCCTGCCAGAACAGTCAGATTTTCAATATACTGGTTTACAAGATCCAAGGTTAAAGGCTGGGTTGCAATAATATAAGGACAAGGCTGGAAGCCATAGTCAAACAGGCTGGAAACCTTTATAGATCTGCTGTCTGGAAAGAGAAATGGAGAGTCCAGACCTTCCAGAACATTAAAAGGCATAAAGTGCAGACAGCGTCCTGCACAATTTGCCGGATCAAGACTTCGCACAGAGCCAGAAGCCAGATTTCGCCCATTTTTGTAAGGTTCTCCTTTTCCATCTCGGAGGGTTTCTTTTAAACGCTCAAAGTCATTGGTTGGGATGAAGGATTCTCCAACAATCACCAGCCGGCCTTTATATGGAATTGAGAGAGGGACATCAACGTATGCAGGGATGTTATGGGTGATAAGTTCCCCAATTTCTCCGTCGCCACGCGTGGAAGCCTCTACAAGTGTTCCATTTTCGTAGACTAATTTAGTCGTTAATCCGTCCAACTTCAGCATAAACAGAACTGGCTGCTTACCGGCAAAACTTATCAAGTCCTGTACCTGCTTTGTCTTATCTAAAGAGAGCAAAGGGACCGGATGCTTTACTTTGGGAAGTTCACTGATGGGAGTATAGCCTACGGTTTGTGTCGGTGAATTGGATAAGACAAAGCCTGTCTGCTCTTCTAATTCCACTAATTCATCGAAGATTCGGTCATATTCCGCATCACTGATATTCGGACTGTTCTCATTATAATAAGCGTTACGCTGTAAATTCAGATGGTCCACCAGTTGTTTGATTTTTTCCACGTTTGATAATTCATTAGAGTGGTTCATTTTATTCTTGTCTCCTTTTCTATGGTATAGTTGTAATTCTTATTTGTTCCGGTTTTTCTTCCTCCTTTTTTTGCGTTCAGGCATAAAAAAAGAGAATGACACGGATGTTCATTCTCTAATGCGTGCAGTTTCCTGCAAAATAAAAAAGCCAGAAGTCCCTGCTGGTAGCGTGGTATACTTCTGACACTTTTACAAACCTAAACTGCGTGCGTATATCCTTTCCGGATGACACAAATAATAATTACATAGTAAGTATAACACTATATGTAGTATGTGTCAATATAAAAGCACTATATATTGTTTATCCTGAGAAGAAAATTACTATATATAGAGGAAGCATGGATATGGAAAATATTATCTCTTGATTTCAGAACGTATGTTCTATATAATGAGATATAAAGGAGGGGAACGTGAGTTTGGAAAAAGTGATTTTTCATATAGATGTAAATTCTGCCTTTTTGTCCTGGGAAGCGGTATATCGGCTGCATCATTTGGGATGGAAAGGCGATTTAAGAGAACAGGTGTCAGCGGTAGGTGGGGATATGGCGATGCGTCATGGAATCATTTTGGCAAAATCCATTCCAGCAAAGAAATATCGGATACAGACAGGTGAATCAATCTTGGAAGCAAAACAGAAATGTCCAAATCTTATCTTAGTGCCTCCGAATTATGGATTGTATGAGAGGTGTTCCAAAGCTTTTATGGGAATTTTGCAAGAGTATTCTCCCACAGTGGAACAATACTCGATAGATGAGGCGTTTGTAGATATGACTGGAACGGAATTGCTTTGGGGGACACCAGTGGAAGCGGCGGAGAAGATGCGGAGACAGATTAAGGAACGGCTTGGATTTACAGTGAATATCGGTATTTCAGAGAATAAACTGTTAGCTAAGATGGCAAGTGATTTTCAGAAGCCCGACAGAGTGCACACACTATGGAAGTCTGAGTTACAGAAAAAGATGTGGCCATTGCCGGTAAGCGACTTGTTTTTTGTAGGACGGGCAACAACAAAGACACTTTTCAAGTTGGGAATTCGGACCATAGGAGATTTGGCAAAGAGTGATCCGAGTTACTTAAAACAACATTTGAAGAAACATGGGGAAGTTGTCTGGGGGTTTGCAAATGGGATTGATGTGTCTGTAGTCCAGTCGGCCCCGCCTGCTAATAAGGGATACGGCAATTCTACAACGATTCCTTTTGATGTGACAGATGCATCTACAGCAAAATTGGTGCTGTTGGCTTTGGCAGAGACAGTAGGAAGCAGACTTCGTGGAGCAGGAGTCAGGGCAGAAGTGATTGCAGTAGGGATCAAGAATTATGATCTCAGTTATGCCAGTCACCAGATGACGCTTCAGAATGCAACCAATATTACGATAGAGATTCATCAGTGTGCTTGCCAGTTATTTGACCAGCTCTGGGATGGGACACCCATCCGGCATCTGGGAATCCATACCAGCCGCATCAAGGATCAGGTGAATATGAGACAACTAAATCTGTTTGATACGAATGATTATGAGAAACTGGAAAAAATGGATGAAACGATAGATCAGATCAGAAAACGGTATGGGAATGATTCGGTAATACGTGCGGCTTTTTTAGGTGGGTGTATTGATCACATGAGTGGTGGCATTTCACGGGAAAAACGTTCTGTGGACTATGAGAAATTAAAGACAGAATAGCGGGAAGGGGGAAGGAAAGGTGGCATTTGGAATCGGAATAAATACAGAGCATACAGAGCAGGAGCCTTTATCCGGAACCTATCATGAGGTGGCAGTCCAGTGCTGGTTCACAGCTACCGGAAAATCTCTGCCATTGATGCTGAAGGTAAAAGGGGAGGATGAAGAGATTATTCAAATCAATCATATCCAGGTTCTGACTGTAGAAAAGCAGTGGTATGCGGGAATTTTGAACTGGAAGTATAGATGTCAGGCGGTACTTTTGGGAAAACAAATCAATTTTGTGCTTCTCTTTTGTCCGGAGGATTGTGCATGGAAACTGGTTGTATAAGATACCAGGGATGAAGTAAAATAGGAAAAAGGAGGACAGAAAATGTGCGGAAGATATTATGTGGATGATGAAACTTCACGGGAAATTGAAAAGATTGTAAGGAAACTGGACCAGCGTTTAAAGATAGAGCATGGACAGGACATCCACCCGTCTGAATCTGCAGTCATTCTTACAAAGGAGTGTAGGGAAGTGGCTGCAAGGCAGATGCAGTGGGGATTTCCGAGGTTCCAGGGAAAGGGATTGCTTATCAATGCAAGGGTAGAGGCTATACTGGACAAGAAGACCTTTCGGGACAGTGTGCTGCATCGAAGATGTGTGATTCCTGCCCATCACTTTTACGAATGGTGTAAAAACAAAGAAAAATATACTTTTCAAAGTCCAAAGCAGGATGCCACATTATTTATGGCAGGGTGTTATCAAATCTATAATGGTCAAAATCGTTTTGTAATTCTGACTACGCAGGCAAATGCTTCTGTAGCACCGGTGCATGAACGGATGCCATTGCTTTTGGAACGACAAGAACTGGAAGATTGGATTATGGAGGATGCAGCGGTAGAATTTATTCTTGCTAAGAAGCCCATACTGTTGAATCGGACAGCAGAATATGAACAACTGAAATTATTTTCATAAGAAGGGAAACCCATAAAAGTTTCCCTTCTTGACATAAAAAATTCTTGAATTTAGAATCCATTGTTTATTTGTTCTGTTGCTGCAGGCATAGGAGGACTGGATTTTACATAGATTAATAGTTTCCCATGCAGATCCAAATCCTGTTTACTCCATTGCCCATTCTCATAAACCTTTTGGGTAATTGTATTGTAGATAATTGGCGTATCCTCTATACGTTCCATATCAACTACAAGGCAATCCTGAAGGGCAATATATGGATATAGAGCATCCTCAATATATGTCCTTAATTTTAATGCCTGCCTGTGCAGTAGTTCCACATCATACAGTTTTGATAAGGTATAGCCCATTTCTTTGAGTATCCCGGATGTTGTAATGGTTTGTTGGATAACAGAAATCTGCTCTTCCAGAGACACATCTGGATTTATCATAAGCTTTGATAATGTAATTTCTTTTACAAAAGCTGTCGCTGTATCACCAATTTGCTTTTTTAGGGTTTCATAAGGAACCCGATACTGTGTCTGTAAAATTTCAAGTGGAACGTATTCCCGGTTTTTCTTTAAAGTTGAAAGTAATTCACAAAGCTTGCTTCCCAATTCATATATGTTATTCAAGCACACATCACTTCCGATACGGTCTCTGGTGTATGAACCAAATGGTAAATGGTATTTTCTGTTTCGAAAACGATACTGTCATTTGATACTTCCAAAATCGTTAGGATAGGAGATGTCAGAATAGAGAAACCATTGACCCCAGAAATAATAGCACGTTCCCCAACCCGTAGTGGAGAATGAAACCATCCTGAGAGTGTCGTTATTTGTTTATCTTTCACATGGTGCTTTCGATTTGTCATAGTGTTCACACTCCTTTTGTAGCGTCATAGAAAATCTGTTTTTCATGGCTCGTTTTTATGTAACCGAGTAACTCAAACGAAAATATCCTTTCGATACAGGTATATATTCGTCTGGGTGTTCATATAAGGTGGCACGGATACGTTCCTGATAATGCGGATTCTTTTTCGCTTTTGGGTGTTCTTTTAATAAAGCGTACAGGTCTTTTAAAGCCCCTCTTCCTCCAATACTCTCCATTGTCATCCGGATTAGATGATGCCAAGTCAGTGCAAGAATATCTGTATTTTGTACAGAAAACACACCTTCTTGCCGGATGCTGAAGGGGATAATGAAAGAATCCGTTTTTTTCAGCAACAGAGCATATTCTGTCACAATGGGAATGAAAGGCTTTTTGTACGTCCGATTGTCGGAAACACAATTAAACTGGCCCTTTACCAGAAAAGATTCAAAATCACCCATCCGCATTAAATCATGCTGCATACTATAGAACTTACCATGGAGCCGCATGTCGCCTACCAGTATGGCAAGCCTGCCACCTTTCCGAAGTGCCAGGAAAAATTTCCGGATACAGTGATTTAGTTTTTCTAAAAAATCCGAATAGTTTTCACAGCGGGATAGGTCGTCCGGGTGAGGGTTTCCCCAGATATTTCCGGAATACTGGATCATATTATGGTAAGGTGGATGGAAAAAGATGAGATCAGCGGAATCCTCCACTTCATCTTTTAGGGCATTCCAGTTACCTTTTCCATAAGCAGGTGCCGGATTTAGATCATAGAGCAGGGAACGTACCTGATAACGGTCAGCCGCCGCCTTTGAAGTCCCAGAGCCACTCATAGGATCTAAGAGGGTAAAGGTGCTGGTATCTTTTCCGTAATATCGCTTATCGTCCAAGCAATAGCGTAGAAGTGCTGCAACCACTTCGGGGGAGCAGTTACCACGCCACTGGCTGTTACCGCCTTCTCCACGTTCTGGGTATGCCATGAAAGAAGTCAGTTCCTTTCCTACACGTTTTCGCAATCCTTCCGTTCCAAGCATGTCAGCGACAGTACGCCATTGGGGACCAAATTCAGCTTCTAATAATTGTGCTGCCCGATGCAGCATTAAGTCATTCATTTTATGTCACCTTCCTTTCATAATTTTGTTGGATGTAGCGGGAAATCGCCGCCGCAGTCATTTTGGCACAGCCTAAATCCATTTCGCTGAAAGGCTGTTGTTTTTTTGCACATAGTAAAAGTCCCAACGTTTCACCAAATTCGTCTTTTTTAGAAATAGGGAAAAAGACTGATATGGGATATTTTCCTGTCATAGTAGGGTATATGCGTTCCTTTTCAGAGAATAATTTCATCTTTCCCTGTTGCAGAAGCCTTTGAATACTTTCTGTTACAGGCATATTAAGTGCTGTATGATAATTCTTGGAAGCAATGATTTTGGAATCATTACATAACAGGATCCGGCAAGGGACATTACTATGTAAAATATCCAGAAAACTGTCTAACCGGATATCCATAGGGATATGGGAGTCGCATTTACGAAGACAGATGTTGCGTGTGTCAGCTTCCAGCATCAATACATCGCCTGTATGAAGCTGTAGGGCTTTTCTTACTTTGGCAGGAATAATGATCCGCCCTTGTTGGTCAATATTTAGTGTTGTGGCATAATCCATAGAAATCTCCTTTCCTTTATAAAAAGAAGCAGTCTTTTCGGCTGCTTCTTTGTTGAAATTCTTTAAGCGACATACATACCATTCAGATATTGTTCTTGTGGTTGTTCTTGCATATAGGAAGACATTTCATGTGGCTGTATATTTTGTGCCATTCGTGCGTCCTGTTGTTTTTTAAATTGTTGTTTGCCGTTTTGAATCAGGAAGGATGCAACGTAGTTTTCCCAATTTACGATATAGGAATCAGCACGTTTTAACAGCATATAAAAATCCATATCTGTCAATTGGATAAAAGCACTTTTTTCAGAGATAAAACTTTGAGCCTGCATATAAGTGCCGCCGTTATGATTCTTTTTCTTGATACCTTTTCCGTTATTAATTTGAATTCTCCATGGGCTGGTCAGTATTTCCTGCTGGTTGTTATATACGTGGCGGGAAATAAAAAACTGTTGTGCAGTAGAATAGCCATTGCCATCCGGCACACCAAATATTTTGCTTTGCGACCATTCAAATTCAGGAAAGCCAGCGGTAACTCTGGACAGCAGAAATTGAATTTGTTCGGGTGCCAGATGAAAACGGGTGATAATATTTTTATCACCGGTACCACTAGAGTAATCCTGTATGGAGATTCCAATAAGGGAGTGAACTTTATGACCATTTTCTTCAAATTCTCCTTTTGCATGAAGCTGTGCATAGCTGTTATAACTTGTGTAGCGGAGACGGTCATACAGTGCAATTAATTTTTTACTGGTCTGTACTTTGCATATCTGATCTGTAATTGAGTTTTGATAATTTTCACTCATGTATGTTTTCCTTCTTTCTATTTCAAATATTGTTTTACAAGCTGTGTCATATTTTTGGGCAAATCTTCTAATTTGGTAATATCTAAAAAACCATCCTGATAGATTCTGCGGATGTTTTCTTTGTCATCACCAATTGCTGCAGCAAAGATCACAATGCCACGTTTACGATATTCATTCTTGATACCACGAAGATCTGCTTCTGCTTCCGTACCACTGTACCCACAATCTGCGGGCTGTCCGTCAGAGATTATGATGAGGAGTTTTTGTGATTCCGGACGCTTTGCCAGGTGTTCCGCAACATAACGAAGTGCAGCTCCATCCCGGTTGCCATTACGGGCAGACATATCCATCAGCCGGTAACGGTCAGAGGCATCCAGAGAATCAAATTCAGCATAGGAATACAAAGCAACACCCTTAGAATCTGTAGAATGCCCATAAATGGTAATAGGAATTCCCAGGCTCATACAGAAATCATACAGCACGATTGCAGTTTTCCGGGCATGGGTAATACGATCTCCCCAGCCCATAGAACCACTTTCATCAACCAAAAGTCCCACGGAAAGTTTTTGTTCTTCATCCGGAAGCCTGGTTCTGGTAAAGATACCGCCGTCCTTTCGGTGTAAAGCCCGCATATCCAGCCTTTTACCAAATAACAGGTTTTTTTGTTTCCCGCCTTCTGCCTCTTCTTTTAATAAAGGAAGAATGGAACTTTGCAGCCTTTTGGAGGTCCGCAAAAGAGGGGAAGCAACTGTTTGATAAGATTTGATAAAAAAGTCGGAAACTGGATTGATGCGGTGGATTGTTACATGGATGCCTGCATGGGCATTTCCGTAATGTATTTCATCCGCCGATTTTTGCAAGTCTTCTGTTAATTCCTGTTCATAATCATTTTGGGCTTTTTCCGTAGCAACATCATTTAGGATGCGTGCAAGATCATTCGCTGCATTTTCATAACCGGAACCGGCATACTGTGATGCGTATGTGATTCCTGGATTATTTCCATCTAATACTGCTGTAGTTTTAGCAAGTTCAATTCTTCCTCCTTCTTCCTGCAGTACCTTTTCTGCCTGGTTGATTGCATCTTGCCTGTAATTTGGATCAAGACCAGATAAGTCACAGGTTATAGGAGTTTTTGATTTTACTGTAGGACCTGGAATGTTTTTAGGGATTCCTCCGTTTTTACCAGTTGGAAGAGGAGATCCGCTACCTGATTCTTTCCGCAGCAGATCCTCCAGAGCATCGCCAACTTGGGTACTATCCTGCTTTTTTAAAGACTCTCTGGTTAACTCTACCATAGGCTGAATATAGTTCCAGCAAAGTACTAAAAGATAGTTGGAAGCACGTAAGCGTTCTTTCCCCTGTGTGGCAATTAAAGCATCGTCAATATAATCCATGCAGTCTGAAAGGGTGTCTGTGTATTCTCCAGAATAATTCGTGCGGTTATTTATATTACCAGTCCGGCAATAAGACAAAATTAAATTGCTCATAATGGAAAACGGCTGATAGCCACAGTCAATTTGTTCCTGTATAGAAGGAATCAATTCAGACATCCGCAGATTATTGATCTGTATTCCCTGCTTAAAAGTTCCGGGATATTCTTCACACATCCGGGCTTCAATGTAGATGTCCTCCAGTATATTATTATACTGTGCAGCACAGCGGGATAGCGTCAGACACGTTGCGTTATCTTTTTCTTCCATGGCATCTAAGATGTCCTGCAGATTTGCCTTGTATCCAGAAGGCAGATTGTCTGGTGCTTCTGGATAGAAGGAACCATTTTCCATATTGGTCAGATAAAGCTGTAGTGATGCAAAATCAGAGTAACGCAGATGTCCGATTTCATGTCCAGTTAGACCAGTCAGGCTTTGTGACCGCAGAAATCGGGAAGGAAAGCTTTGGGTTATCGAGTTTGCGGCGTTACAGTGAATTCTATAATTATCTGTATAAGCGATGTCTGCATTTTCAGAACTGTCCCATTCCATAAGCACTTGAAGTCCATAGCGAGAACGGCCAGTAGCCGCTTTCGCCAGAGATGTTTGGTATTTTTGGAAAGCCGATGAAAGAAAGAGTTCTTCATCAGTGATTTTTGACTCCGTATCCCGGATCATTCTTTTTAAAGCTTTTTGAGTGTTATTCAATTTTTTCACCTTTCTTTCTTTTTCATATTTTGGGTTAGGAGATCTTCCATTGTACAGCCGTAATACTGGGCTAACCGAAAGACGGCGTAAGCAGATGGAAGCGTATGCCCATTTTCATAGTTCATAATTGTTTTTTCCGGTAGATGCAGAAGTCTTGCTACGGCTTTCTGAGAGAGTTTCGTCTGCTTGGATTTTCTTAAATAAACGAGATTTTCTGCCAGAGTTTTGCGTAGTTCGGCTTCGGTATAAAAGGTGTTCCTCAATAGTGTGTTATGATGCAAGAACTGTATCCAAGCAAGAACCTTCAATTTCGATACGGCTTTCAGAATCGGCAGTGACGGAAGATAAAATGGTATAATGAGCAGCTTCCTGTATATCGCCACATACCATAAAAGACTGAACCCAGGCAATTAATTCCCGGACTCCACAGCAGCCATCTGTTATCAGGTTATCCTGACAATACTGTGCGATGGAACGTACAATCTGTGTCATGGTACGTACTGATTTTTTATCGGAACATCCGGTAATAGCAAGAACACGCTCTACCATGGTCTCTTCATCCGGTTCATCCATATCTATGACCATATTCATCCTTGAAATGACAGACTGGTTCATGGGACGACAGCCGGCATAGTCATGATTAGTTGTGACTACAATGGTAGTATCCGGATGCCGATGGATGACTTCCCCGTTTGGCAGAAATACGCTGTTACAACGGTCCAATAGGGAATTAAGTCCTACCAGTACACCAGGATTGGCAATCACCGTAGGCTCCTGTATTTCTACCAGATAGCCGTTTCGGATGGCTTCAACCAGTGGTGTATCCACATAGCGGAACTGTTGGCTGCTGGAGGTAGCAGCTTGTTTCTGCTTCATTTCCTCAGATATATGATGGATCAATTCTTCATAAACTGTATTTTCTGATACCTTTTCATCATAAGTACCCGTTAATTTTTCATAGGCAGTAGCCGGATCGAGGGTAATGTCTTGAAAAGAGGGCAGTTCCCCTACCAAAGAAAGCTGTTTTTCATCTACATCAGGTAAAATCTGTCCAAGAAGGTCAAAAATTTCTGTATTTGCCGAGCAGGTGATGCATCGGTAAGGAAGGTGAAGTCCTGCAGCAATGGCTTTGGCACCTTCGGTCTTTCCCGTTCCAGCAGGCCCACGGAGCATAAAATTCCTCATAGGCTGCTTGCTGTCAGTTGTTAATTTGGCATGTTCGCATATTCTTTGGATTTCTTTTGGGATTACATACCAATCTTCGAGAATAGGAACGGTTGATTCTTCTTGGGGAGTTAATGTCCGAGAATTGGACAGGATGTATTTATCGACAAAATCTTCTTTGGGAATTGAAACGGCGGAAGCAGTATAGTGATGTCCACCTTTTAATACCTGAAAGGTACCCTGGATAATTTCCGTTGGTGCATAAACACCTTTTTGGATATTCAGTGGTGTAAGTCTTTGGAGCACGCCATTTGCAGGAGTGTCAACTTTGATGTTCCCAATAGGAAGGGAATCACCATAACGGATCCTGCGGTACACGTTATCACAAAGAACCGCAGCCGTTTCTGCAGCTTTGGGCAGGTCAGGAAAACCGTCATCACGGTGTTGCTTTAATTCCTGATATTTTTCATTGAATTCGTCATCAGAAAGAAACGTAGGCATTAAAGCAAAATAAAGAGCACTTCCGGAATCTTCATCTTTTTTAAACTGATATGGCTCTGGTTTACTGTCCAGATCCAAAGGTTTTTCATACTTTCCGGCTATAAATTTCCCAGTCATACGGTTGTAGACCACTACATGCAGCAACCCGGTACGGCTTGGATATTCTGCGATTGTAAAATTGTTTGCTTGGCTTCCAATGGCTCCGAGTTCTTCCTCTGCTTTTCCAGCAGGTGGATTTTCCAAATCCATATAAGAAAAAACTGCCTGCAAAGTAGCAGAATGGAGAGTAGCCCGTTTTTTAGGCTGATTACAGTATTTGGAAGCGATGTCTTTCATCACTGCACTTTTCCCGGAATAGCTGTCAAATGGAAATGGTAGCGTTCTTTCAAAAGTCCAGTTAGGGACAAAGTTTGTATTTGGCATAGTATTTCCTCCTTTATTCTTTTATCCAGGATAATTCTAGTGCCTGGTCCTTTTCTTTTGCGGTCAATTCATCTTTTTGGAAGATGGAAATGAGAATATCCCAATAGTTTCGTGGCGGGAAATAATCAAAACAATCCTTGATTTCCGCTGTATCACCATTTTGGATGTAAATTTGCCCGTTTTCATTAATATAGAGTTTATGGTGTCCTTTCGCATGGAGCTGTCCGATAAGGTTCTCCAGTTTTTTCTTGCCAATTAAGGAATACCAGGATTCCGGATCAGCAAAAGGAACATCGTCCTCATCGGTAACTGTGACAGTCTTTTTGAGGCTGGCAATGGTCAGCATTTGAAGTTCCAGATATCCGTATTGGTTCATACGTGCTTCCGCAAAGTTGTAGTCCTCCGTATGAAAGGTTCTCAGACGTATGGGATTTCCGCAAAGAAGCTGCTTCATGGATGGCGGCTTCTGGAATTCCCATGTTGCATTTGGAAATGCAGCCTGTAGTTTGTCGGTAATCTGATAGCTGATTTGTCTCCAAAGCAATTCTTCTGTTTCGGAAACTGGCTCAGATGATTTCAAAGAAGACCAAGGGCTTGTTTTGCCCTGGTTCTTGAGTAGGTTTAGAGTCAGTTTATAGATTTTAGGAAGAAGTGTGGAAAGAAATAGCAGCAGGATGCTAAGGATTCCGATACTTGCGACTGCATTACGATTTCCATTTCCTGGTATGAATATAGTTGCAATTAACAAAATTATTGTGAGCATACTTAGAACTTTAAGAAATTTCTTTTGTGTATTCACTTCATTTCCTCCATGTTTGTTTCAATAGAAAAAGGAATTGCAGCAGACCAGTAGATACTGGAAAGTCGCAATTCCTTCATTTTAGGGATCTTTGATAATTTACGGGAATGGAAGCTGCTGTGGTGGTGTATTTTCCGGAATATTGGTAAATCCATCACCAGATACATTGCCAGCCGTAAATCCCTGTGGTGCATAAGCCGATCCCCCTGCCGGAGCATAAGACATCTGTTGTGCGGCCTGTGGCATCATATTGTTATTGACTGGCATTGCGCCAGTAGGCACGGTACCGGAAGGATTCATTCCCGGGTTTCCATTATAAGTAGCACCGTTTGCTGGTACTGGTGGAACATTTGGATTTCCGACCATTGGATTCCCCGGTACAGGTGTTGCTGCATTGGTATCATTACGATTCGCAGGTAAGAACTGCCAGTCCTTTACCATAATTTGCGGCGTGATAGCTGCTTGACCTGCATTATTGCCTTTCTGGTGAATATACGGATGGAGTTCTAAATCTCCGTAGACCATGAGACACGTTGATTTTTTGACACCGGCTTTTATCAGTCGATCTGCAAGAAACTTGTTGCAGTAACACTGATAGAAGATGGGTTCTTCCTTTCCGCTTTGACCTCTCTGGTTGGTAGCAAGCCCCAGACTGATGTATTCAGTTCCGGAATTCTTTGCTTGTTGCATAACCGGATCGGCAGTTACCCTTCCTGTTACAATGATAATAGATGACATAAAAATTCTCCTTTCTGCCCTTTGGGCGATAAAATAGTGATAAATAAAAAAAGTGCCATTATAGCACCGTATAAAACGGCATTATAATGACACGATTTTCCAACTTAAACTGCATATGTACTGGAGATAGTATCCAGACACCCTATAAAGGGATAACACAAAACTTAAATACAATATCATAGTAACACAAGATATAGCGAAGGTCAATGATAAAATACCATATATAGTATTTTGCGATTCGAAATAATAATTTTTGTGTCAAAATGCTTGGAAGTGTAGTATTTTATGAGGATAATCCCAAATAGATATAAAATTTTCATAAAACACTACTACCTTTTCAGAGTAGATAAAATGTGGTAGAATGAGGAAAAATTATTAGGAGGATGCATTATGGCAAGACGAAAAAAACTGGAAAACACATCTTTGGAAGAGCAACTGGAGTATGTGGAACAGGAGATTCGTACAAAAGAGTCCGATTTAAAGGAACTGCGTCATAAAGCAAAAGAGATTCAAAAAGAGATAGAAGAGAAGCAGAAAGATGAGCTGTTTAAGGCTTTGGTAGCATCTGGGAAAACCATTGATGAGGTTATGAGATTTATAAAGGCAACAGGAGAAGATAAAATCGAATAAAAAAAATGAAAGATGCCGTTGTGGGGGAGTGAATCTGCAACGGTGTTTTTTATGGTCAGCTGAAATACAAATGATTTTCATAGACCACAATCACCGTTACCTTGGAAAGGAATATGTAGTGGTTCGAAGTTGTGTCTTTGCATTTGTAATTCGTAGATTTAATATATACTGCGTGGAAGTTAAGCCATTGTAGTGTCTAAAACTACGGATAACTCAGATGGTGCTTGGACGTATGTGATAGTTAATGAAGTGTTTGTGCCTGAAAAAATTGTTGAGGGTATACCTAGTTGTTTGAAAGTATGAAAAAAGTGAATAGGGTAAAAAATACCGTTACAGATTAATCTTTGTAATGGTATTTTTTGCGTGAATTTATTCTAACGGTGTAATTTATAACCTATTCCCCATACAGTATCGATATAAGGGGCTTGGTTTCCTATATGCTCTAGTTTTTTTCTTAGTTTGCTTATATGGACATTGAGAGTATTATCATCTGAAATATAATCTTTTCCCCAAATAAGTTGATATAAAGATTCCTTTGTAAAAGTCTGTTTTGGATGTTTGATTAGTAGCTGTAAGAGGTTATATTCGGTAGTAGTCAGAGTAAGCTCTGTGTTATTTACAAGTACTTTGTGATCATCCACATTTATGCGAATATCTTTAAAGGAATATTCCGTTTGGGGACTTTCGCTGCAACGGCGCAAAACACTTTCTATTCGTGCGAGAACTTCTTCATGATAAAAAGGTTTAGTTATATAATCATCTGCACCGGATCGGAGAAGGTTTATACGAATCTCAGGCTGATTTTTGGCAGATATAACAATAACTGGAATAGAATTGTTGTGTTTTTTTAGGTGAAATAGTATTTTTTCACCAGGCAAATCGGGAAGCATCAAATCTAATAACATTAAATCATATTTTTTAGAGGAAAGAGCTTCAATTGCTTCTATCCCATTGTGATATGCTGAAACATTGTAAGGGTTTCTTTTTAATAATTCTGTAAGAATAAAGCAAATTTCTTTATCATCTTCTACTAATAATATATCAATCATAATAAACTCCTTTGGTAATAGGTATGGTAAAAATACTAACATGATTTGTAATTTCATACAAGTTACTGTTTTAAATAATTTGAAGGTTTCATAGGCGAGTGGGAAAATATAAAGATAAATTTATAATTTTATGGAAATTTAAGAACTGATTTAAGAGAAATGTTAGAATTAGACATTATCATTATCATTATAGGATTTAAGAAACGAGGGAAGTGATTAGAATGAAAGAACCCGAAAAAATATTGGAAGCAAAAGATATTTGTAAAGCATACGGAAAAAATATGGTACTTAATCAGGTAAATCTTACGATAAAAGCGGGCGAGATATATGGACTGGTTGGAGAAAATGGTGCAGGAAAAAGTAGCCTGATGAAAGTTATTACAGGACTAACAAAGCCGACTTCAGGTGAGATAAGTTTATTTGGTAAAAAAAATCTTGAAGATGAAAGAAATAAGATAGGATGTTTAATTGAAAATCCAGCTTTGTATATGGACATGACAGCACGCCAAAATTTGGAAATCCAGCGTACTCAACGAGGAATTCCAGGAAAAAGTAGTATTGATGAAGTTCTGGAAATAATGGATTTAAAGGACGCTGGAAATAAAAGAGTGAAGGCTTTTTCTTTAGGGATGAAACAGCGATTAGGAATTGCAATTGCATTGCTTGGTCGCCCACAGTTGCTAATTTTAGATGAACCAATAAATGGCTTAGATCCAACCAAAATTAAATATGTGCGAGAAGTCTTAAAGAATATGAATGAAGAAGATGGTACAACGATACTTATATCCAGTCATATTTTGCCAGAGTTACATCAACTTGCAACTGTATATGGATTTATACATCATGGAAAAATGTTACAACAGATTACAGATAAAGAATTAGATGAGAAATGTCGTCGTCATGTTCATATCGAAGTAGACAATGTGGAAAAGGCTAGTTGTATTTTAGATGAGAGGTATCCAGAAAGTCAAATAAAAGTTTATTTAAGAAATGTGATTAAGGTATTTGGTTATAATAAAAATATTTCTGATATAACAAAAGAATTAGTATATGGAGGAGTTGGTGTAGAAAAAATAGGATATGAAGGAGAAGACTTAGAAGAGTATTACACAAATCTATTATCGGAGGTGAAATCGAATGAGACAGCTTAAAGCAGAGTACTATAAAATGAAATATTCGCGAGCCTCGAAGTGGGTTTTAGTATTTATGGCATTTATTTTTTTTATACCGTTCGTTGTGGGAAATGATACATTGTTTATGACTTTTGGTGATTATAGAAATATAGATAGCATTGGTTGGATTTGCTACATAGACGACATGAATAATGTAAAAGCTGCAGAAATCGCAAGATTTGCATTATCAATTAATTTTTTTTCTTGGATTGGATTAATTGTCTATATTACGACAATGGTATCTGCAGAATTTCATCAAGGAACAATAAGAGCTTCTGTCGTATATGGGATAAATCGAACCAAATTATTTTTAAGTAAATTACTGGTGATAAATGTTCACTTTTTTATTCTCTATTATATTGTGGAAACTGCATTAGGCTTAGGATTAGCATGGAAGTATGGTTTTCAATATAAAGGTGAGGAATTTTTGATTTTTATCGGAATGGTTACCTTAAATATGATAGCTATGATTGGAATGGAAGCTGTGGCGGTTTTGATTACGGTTTTAGTAAAGAATACAGGAATTGTGGCAGCTTTATCATGTGTATATTTCTTTGCAGGTGCGATTACTTATCCTATGGTATATGAGAATTTTCAAAATCAATCAGTGCTTCTTAAAGCATTTTGTGTTATGAACCCGACCACTTATATGTATAATATTTGTGGATATCGGATGACAAATGGGATTGTTGTTGGAACTATTATGTATGGTATGGGTGCGTGCCTGGTGGGGATAGTTTTAATGCATTTTGCATTGAAACGTCAAGAACTTTAATTTGTGTTTCAAGTAGCTCTTACTACTTTGAAATAAATAAATATTTTACAGGAGGATATTGCAATGAAGTGGATTAACAAAGCATCAGAGGACAAAAGTACAAGAATCTGCTGGGTTTACAATGATAAAGGTTGTGGATCTAAAAAGGCTACATGTGTAATTCGTTACTAAAGATATTTGTAGTCAGTAAATGAAAATGTGCTCAGCAATATGCTGGGCACATTTTCATTATTGCAAAGAACACTGTGAAAACAAGAGATTAAGAAAAGAGGATATAATAATGAAATTATCAAGATACAATATAGAGAAAAAAGAAGATAAAAGTTGTTTGATTTACAATACGGTCACATCTGCAATACTGGAATTAGATACTGATTATGAAAAATCATATTATGAAATGAAAGAAGGGAAAAAATGTTCAAAGCCTGATTTAGAGTCAGCATTATTAGAGGGTGGTATGCTAGTTGAAGATGATAAAGATGAATTTGCAGAATTGCTTATAAGAAATAAAATAGAAAGGTTTGCGGATTCAAATCTTACATTAACTATTGCCCCAACTATGGCATGTAATTTTTGTTGTCCCTATTGCTATGAAAAAGGGAGAGAATATATTACTATGTCTGAGACTGTTCAGGATCAATTAACATCGCAGCTCAAAGAAAAATATCAGCATATACATGAATTAACGGTATCTTGGTATGGAGGGGAGCCATTATTGGCAATTGAAACTATTGAAAAATTAACCAAAAAGATAAAGTCTGTTTTGCCACTTGGTTGCAAATATAATGCGGATATGGTCACAAATGGTTATAAATTGACTAGAAGAGTAGCTGAAAAATTAAAAGACATGGACATCCACTATATTCAAGTTACTTTAGATGGTTCAAAACAAGCCCATGATAGTAGAAGGATTCTCCATAATCATCAGCCTACCTTCGAACATATATTGGACAATATAAGAGAATGTGCGGATATTTTGAATATTTCGATAAGAATTAATGTTGACAAGACAAATATAAACGAAGCAACAGAAATATTTGATTGGCTAGAAAGATATGGTTTAAAAGGTAGAGTTGGTTATTATTTAGCACCAGTAGATGATATTAATGGAGTATGTAATAATCATATATGTATGGAACGACCACAGTACGCAAAAGAAGAGATTGCGTTTTATAAAGAAGGGATTAAGAGAGGCTTTATGTACCAAGGTGTTAAGCCGAGCAATTATGGTGTATGTGGAGCAATTAGCTTAAATTCATTTGTGATAGGTCCAGATGGAGCGTTGTATAAATGTTGGAATGATATTGGATATAGTGAACGAAGTATCGGTAATTTGGAAAAAGGAATCAAACTTACAAATAAATTTGTAGAATGGCTTTCCTATGATGTCGTAAAGGATCAAGAATGTAAAGATTGTTCATTTTTTCCAGTATGTTATGGTGGGTGTGCTGCTTATAAAAATAAGATTTGTTCTTCAGTAAAATGGAATGCAGAAGAGATGTTGGAGCTGATGAAAGAAATGGCTCAATGAAATAGCAGGGAGAATTGGAATGATAAAATTTTGCAGTAAATATGTTTTTCAATATAAAATAGAATATGGGATATATTTTTTGTTGGGTATTATACTGTGCGGGTTAAATACATTTATACCGGCTGCTATGGGACAATTTATTAATATGTTTAATGTGGAAACAACATATTCAGCAATGTTAAAATTCATATTTTTATTACTGTTATTGTATGTTGGTAAGGAAATTGTCTGCTATGTCAATAAAATACTTTATATAAGGATACAGACTAATGCAGCATTTTCATTAAATTTCGAAATTGTAAATCATTTAAAAAAAGTTTCGCCACTCGTAATTGGCAGAACTGATTTATCGTACTTATCTCAAAGGATAAACAATGATGCGAATGATGTACTTATTTTTTTCATCAGCTCCTTGACTGAATTGATATTTTCAGTTTTTTCAGCGGGTATAATCTTATTTATGATTTGGAAAATGGATTCGATTGCTTTTATAGTTACAATGTTTTTATTAGCACTTTATTTTTTTATATATATTGGCTTCAAAAAGCGTATTTATAATTGCAGTTATGGAATGAAAGAGGAGAAATCCAATTTCTTCTCCAGACTGCAGGAACAATTAGAAAAAATAGAGTTTATAAAAATACATAGTATGGATTCATTTTTTTTAAATAGGTTAGTAGCATCATATCAAAAATTATATCGATCTATATTTAAACAACAAGCGACTATCCAGGCATTTGCAAATCTTGAAGGGATTGTAGGGGCAATATCTGTATGCATTTTACTTTGGATTGGAGGAAAAAAGATACTTACTGGAGATATGCAAATAGGATATTTCTATATGATTTCAGTATATTTTAATATGATTTTGGAATATGGAAAAGAAATAGTGGCATACGGTCAAGAATACCAAGAGGCTTATGTATCCTTTGAACGTATAAAATCTATTTTAGAAATCAAGGAGCAGTCTAAGGGGTGTATAAGACTTAATGAAATCAAACAAATTAGAATTCAGGATTTGAATTTTGCATATGACCAGAAAGAAACCATAAAAAGTTTTTCTACAAACTTAAAAAAGGGGAAAGTTTATGGATTGAAAGGAGAAAACGGATGTGGGAAAAGTACACTTATTAAAATTTTAATGGGTATGTATGTAGATGAATATCAAGGGAATATAATATGGAACGATACAGAAATGAGAAATTTAGATATGGATTATATAAGAGAACATGTAATCAGTGTAACAGAACAGGAGCCGACTTTAATAGCAGATACAATATATAATAATATTGCTTTATATCGAAAGCTTGATGTAAAATGTATACAGAGAGCCGTTGATTGCTTTGGTGATAGTATTTTGAAAAGAGATAATTGGGATTTGCAAATTAATGAAAAGTCAAGTAATATTTCCGGTGGAGAAAAGCAAAAAATTGCAATTATTCGCCAAGTAGTGCAAGACGGTCAGGTAATGATTTTTGATGAGCCTACCTCAGCTATGGATGAGA